>Ga0137409_10000103_pt1 | contig 77084 bp, 62 predicted proteins | sample CZODoug1_16funga_FD_122059 | JGI IMG/M metagenome (GOLD analysis project Ga0137409, IMG submission 122059) | Vadose zone soil fungal communities from Angelo Coast Range Reserve, California, USA - CZODoug1_16fungal (Hybrid Assembly) | ecosystem: Environmental > Terrestrial > Soil > Vadose zone... | reverse complement strand
CAGTCGATGCGCAGGTCGGGCTTGTCGTTGCCGTACTCGCGCATCGACTGCTCGTACGGCATGCGCGGGAACGGGCGGGCGATCTCGACCCCGAGGACCTCGCTCCACAGCGCCGTCACCAGCTCTTCCACCACGGTGAATACGTCGTCCTGCGAGACGAAGGACATCTCCAGGTCGATCTGGGTGAACTCCGGCTGGCGGTCGAGCCTCAGGTCCTCGTCGCGGAAGCACTTCACGATCTGGAAGTACCGGTCGAACCCCGCCACCATGAAGAGCTGCTTGAACAGCTGCGGGCTCTCCGCCAGCGCGTAGAACTTGCCCGGCTGGAGGCGAGCGGGGACGAGGAAGTTGCGGGCCCCTCCGGGCGTGTACTTGACGAGGAACGGAGTCTCCAGCTCGAGGAAGCCGCGCTCGTGGAGCACGCGCCGGGTGGCGGCGTTCATCCGGGAGCGCAAGAGCAGCGGGCGCTGCACCGCCGGCCGGCGGAGGTCGAGGTAGCGGTAGTGGAGCCGCTTCTCCTCCGCCGTGTCGATGCGGTCCTCGACGAGGAACGGCGGAGTCTCGCTGCGGTTGAAGATCTGCGCCTGCGCGACGTGCACCTCCACCTCGCCGGTGGAGAGCTTGGGGTTCACGTTCGCGCCCCGCGAGACCACCTTCCCGCGCACCCCGATGCAGTACTCGAGGCGCAGCTCGTGGGCGAGCTCCTGCAGGTCCTTGCCGGCGTCCTCCTCGAAGACCACCTGCGTGAGGCCGGCGCGGTCGCGCAGGTCGATGAACACCGCGCCGCCGTGGTCGCGCCGGTTGTGCACCCAGCCGAACAGCACCACCTCGCGGCCGATGTCCCGGGCGGTCAGCTCGCCGCAGGAATGCGTGCGCTTCAGGTCGCGGATGAATTCGGCCAAGTTCCAGCTCCTCCGGGGGTGCGGTGCGCGGCGTTCGGTAGCACGATTCGCCGCCCCTTGCGAGGCGTCCGGGCGGGCAGGCGAGCGGCCGCGGCGAGCGCTTTGGCGCTTGCGTTGCACATCCCGGCCGGCATGGGACGGCTGTTCCTCTCCGCGCAGACCACCTGTGCGCTGCTGCTCGGAGCCGGGCTCCTGCTGCGGGCGCAGGCCCACCTGCGCGCGCAGGAGGAGAATACGCCCCAGGTGGCCGGCCGGACGCGTCCGGCGCAGATCCTTTCCGACACCCCCGGCGTGTCCGGGCGTGGCGGGCAGGCGCCCCGCGTGGTCCGGACGCCGGTCAGCCGGGAGCGGACGGCGACCCGCGGTGGGAAGGCCCGTACCCAGGGGAGGAAGCCGATGGCGCACCGCGCCCGGCCACCCAAGCGGGGCGGCGCCGCGGTTGCACAACCGAACACGGGCGAGGACGGGGGGCGGCGGTGAACTCGGGCGAGGGGAAGAAGGTTTCAGGGAAGGCTTACGACCCCATCTGCGGCGTGCGCGTCGAGAGCGGCGAGGGCGTGCCGAGCAGCGAGTACAAGAAGCGCCGCTACTTCTTCTGCTCGGACAGTTGCAAGCAGGAGTTCGAGCGCGCGGCCGAGCGGATCCGCATGCAGGAAGCCGCCCGCGCCGGCGCGCTCTTCACCCAGGGCAAGGTGCGATGGGGGCTCGCTTGACCCAAAAACCTCCCGCGTGGAGAAATTGGCGTTGGCGGATTCGGGCCAGCTGCCCGCCTCAGGTAGCGAGGTCCTTCACCTTGAGCTGCACCCGCTCCTCCCCGAAGTAGCTGTCCAGGCCGATCTGGAACGCGGCCCGCACCCGCGCGCCCCGCGCGATCGGCGCCGCGCCCATGCCGAAAGCAATCGCGTCGATCGGCGCGCCGCCGGGCGAGTCGGACACGCGGGGCGACCAGCCCACAGGCGCCGGCGCGGCGAGGCGCAGCTTGAGGTGCCCCGGTCCTCCGGCGCGGCGATCGGGAAGCGTGCGCACCTCGAGCGCCTCCAGCTGCTCGCAGGCGAAGACCGGCTCGGGGTTCCCGGCGCCGAATGGCGCCAGCCGCCGGAGCTGCTCGGCGAGGTCCCGGCCGATCTCCTCCGGGCGGAGCGTCGAGTCGATGCGCAAGCGGGGCTCGAGCTGCTCGGGTAGGAGCCGTTCGCGCGCCACCGTCTCCAGCGCGTCCGCGAGCTTGAGCACCGCCGAGGTCGGCAAGGTGACGCCCGCGGCGTGGCGGTGCCCGCCGAACCGCGTGAGGTGCGCCGCGCAGCGGGCCAGGGCGTCGTAGAGGTGGAACCCCTCGATGCTGCGCCCCGATCCCTTGGCCGTGCCGCCCTCGTCCTCGCACAGCACCAGCGCGGGGCGGTGGAACCGCTCGACCAGCCGGCTCGCCACGATTCCCACGACGCCCACGTGCCAGCCAGGCGAGGACACCACCAGGGCCCGCCGGTCGCCCAGCTCCTGCGCCTTGCGCACCGCCTCGTCCGCGATGCGCGCCTGCAACTGCTGGCGCTCGGCGTTGGCCCGGTCGAGCTGCTCGGCCAGCTCGCGGGCCTCCGCGAGGTCTTCCGTCAGCAGCAGCCGCACGCCGACGGACGCGTCCGCCAGCCGCCCGGCGGCGTTCAGCCGCGGCCCGAGCTTGAACCCGACGTCGCCGCAGCTCACCTCGCCCGCGATCTGCGCGACCGACTTCAGCGCCAGCACGCCGGGCCGCGCGCCGCGCGCCAGCTCGCGCAGTCCGAAATGGACCAGGACGCGGTTGGGCCCGGTGAGCGGCACCACGTCGGCGATGGTGCCGAGGGCGACGAGATCGAGCTGCTCGCGCAGGTTCGGCTCGGTGCGGCCGGCGAACCAACCCGCCTCGCGCAGCCGCTTGCGCAACGCGAGCAGCAGGTGGAAGGCGACCCCGACCGCGGCCAGCTCGCGGCCGGGGAAGGCGCAGCCCGGCTGGTGCGGGTTGAGGATGGCCACCGCGCGCGGGAGCGCCTCGGCCGTCTGCGCGGAGGTGTGGTGGTCGATGACGACGACGTCGAGGCCCAGCTGCGCCGCCGCTTCGATCTCCGCCACGGCGGTGACGCCGCAGTCGGCGCTCACCACCAGGCGCGTGCCGCGGCAGGCCAGCTTCTTCATCGCCTCCAGATTCAGTCCGTAGCCTTCGATCAGCCGGTTGGGGACGTAGTACTCGATGCGGGCGGGAGCGCCGCCACCCGGAGCGCAGGACGCGAGCTTCCGCAACACGGAGACGAGCAGCGCGGTGCTGGTCACTCCGTCGACGTCGTAGTCGCCGTAGACGCAGATCGCCTCGCGCCCCTCGAGCGCGCGCTGGACCCGCGCGACCGCCTCGTCGATGCCCTTCAGCCCGAACGGGTCGGGCAGCTGCTCGAGCCGTGGCTGCAGGAATCGCTGCGCGGACTCGGCGTCGCGCAGGCCGCGCGCCCAGAGCGCTCGGCCGACGGCGGGCAGGAGCCCCAGCTCCGCTGCGAGACGGCTGCCCTGCTCGGCTCCGGCGGCCATCGCCGCCTCTCCCGGTGACCAGCGCATGCGAGCGGTCTAGCACCCGGGTCCGACACCGCTGTGGGTGGCGAGCGCGCTGGCGGCGCCCCATATCCGCCGGCGGCACCCGCCGTGCGCGCTCGGCGCACACCAACAGCGTCCCCGGTGGCCAGGTTCCTGGCCAGAGCGGGCTCGATTTCGAGCCGATCGCGCAAAGTCGCGAAAGAACCTACAAATTGCCCGCACCGGCGCGACGCCGCGTTGCCCCCGGGCCGGACCTCCAGCCCGCCGGGCGCCGGCCGGTGCAAGCCTGACGCACACATGCACGGACCTCGCCAACCTCCGCGGCGGGACAAAAGCAGCACGCGCTCCCGAGATGCCCTATGAAAATGGAGGGGGTTGGAAAGGAGCGCGGATGGAAGCGGCGCCCATCGTTTTCCCGGTGCGCTACGTCTCGGAGGGGGCCGCAATCCAGACGACCTCGCGCGGCCTCTCCGGTGAAGGTATCGGGGTGCGCTCGCTCGTGCCTCCGCGCCTCGGCGCGCGCGTCTCGCTCGCGCTCTACCTGCCCGGCAACGCCAAGCCCGAGGTGGCGGTCGGCGTGGTCGCGGCCTCGGCGCGGGACCGGCCGGTCCCCGCGGGCTTCTGGGTGCAGTTCACGGCCATCGACGTCGCGGCGCGCGAGCGGATCACTGCGCTGGTGGTGGAGAAGGCCCGCACGGCGCGCGAGCTTCGGGACGCGCGCGGATTCCAGCGCTACCACACACAGTTCACGGTCCGCTTCCGCACCGCCCGGGAGTTCGTCCGCGAGCACGCGCAGAACATCAGCCGTGGCGGCGTGTTCATCCAGACCCGTACGCCTCCCCAGCTCGACGAGGTGATCACCGTGCAGCTGGAGCTGCCTGACAGCGGCCCCCCGGCGACCACCAGCGGTCTCGTCATGCACCGAGTGACTCCGGAGGAAGGCGAGCAGCAAGGCATCGTCCCCGGGATCGGCGTGCAGTTCCTCGACGCGGAGGATCAGTTCCGCGAGCGCATCGACCGGTACCTCGAGCAGCTCGGCTCCGCCTCGGCCTGAGGCGGGGCGCACGTGCGAGCGCCGCTCCGGTCGAGCTGGAGGCGGCGGTTTCCGCGCCTGTCAAGCCTTGAAAATGGGGGCTGCGGCTGCTGACCGTCAGGGCGATGAGCCATCACGTCATCATGGTCCATCCTGCACTGGCAGCGGCGCCCCAGGCCGTGCGCGAAGAAGCGCGCCGGCGTTTCGAGGAAATCGCCGAAGGGCTAAGCGGAATTCCGGCGGAAAGCCCGTTCTGGGCGTCCACCCGGGTGAGCCGCCTCTGCCTGGTTGTCGAGGGCTGGTCGTTCTTCTACACCCTCGATGACGAGACCCTCCGCGTCACCGAGCTGCGCCGAAAGAAGTAGCGCTCTCGACGGGCCGCTTGCAGGAATGAACCCAAATGCCCACCCTGCTGCCGGATACGTGCATCTCCGGACAATGGGACGGGTGAGTGACTTACTCCGTACACTTCGGCGTCGACGTCGGCAAAGTTCCCGATGCCACCCTCGGTGAGATCCGCCGGACCATGGACGAGATCGCCGATGCCCTGGGCACCGTGCCCGTTTCGAGCCCGTTCTGGACCTCGATGAAGGACTCGCTGCTGCAGATCGAGGTGAAACGCTGGCGGGTCGTCTACCGGGTGGACCAGGGGCTGGAAGCCATCCAGGTGGTCGAACTGTCGCCGACGAGGACCTGAGCCGCGGTCATCTCGCCGCGGCCTGCTGCGGCGGCTTCGGCGCGGGCTTGGCTTTGGGCTTGGCGGCCTCGATCGCCTTCCGGTGCGCCAGGTGCTCCTCGAGCCAGATGGTCATCGGGCTGGCGATGTACCAGGTCGAATACGTGCCCGAGATGATGCCGACCAGCATCGCGAGAGCGAAGTCCTGGATGGTGCCGACCCCGTAGACGATCAGCCCGACGAGCGACAGCGCGGTAGCGCCGGAGGTGAGGATGGTGCGCCCGAGCATCTCGTTGATGCTGCGGTTGATCAGGTCGCGCATCGGCAGGCCTTTGAACTTCTTCGCGTTCTCCCGGATGCGGTCGTAGATGACGATGGTGTCGTTCACCGAGTAGCCGACGATGGTGAGGATCACCGTCACCGAGGTCAGGTTGAACTCGTGGCGCGTCACCACGAAGTACCCCAGGGTGACGATGGCGTCGTGGATGAGCGCGATGACCACGCCGGGCGAGAAGCGGAAGTCGAAGCGGAACCCGACGTACACGAGGATCATGCCGATGGCGTAGATCACGGCGAGGATCCCGTCGTTCCGCAGCTGCTTGCCGACCTGCGGGCCGACGTACTCGGTGCGGACCACCTGGACCGAGTCCTTGCCGAACTTGTCGCGCAAGAGCTGGCCGATCTTGTCGCCCGGACCCTGCGCGATGACCGTGTACTCCTGGTCCTGCGCCTCGCGGGAGGTGAGGGCGCGCACTTCCTTGGCCTGCACCCCGGCCTTCTCCACCGCCGCCTGCAGCGCCGCGGGGTCGACCGCCTTCTTGAAGGTGAAATCGAGCTTGTCGCCGACCTCGGGGTCGAAGTGGAAGCCGGTGAGCTGCGCCTGCGGCAGGTCCTGCGCGACCTCCTGCTTCACCTTGGCGGCCGCCTCGGGCGTGAGCAGGGCGATGCGCTCCACGCGGATGAGGAACTGGTTGTCGGTCTTGTTCCCGTACTCCTGCACGGTCGGCTCGCCGAAACCGGCCTGGCTGACCACCTCGCGCACGTCGCCTGCGGAGACCGGCTTTTCGAACCTCACCTGCAGCTCGGTGCCGCCGGCGAAGTCGACCCCGTAGTTCAGCCGGGGCCAGACGGCGGCGCCGAGGAGGATCAGCGCGTTCACGATCAGCGAGATCGTCACCGCCACCCGGCGGTACTTGACGAAGTCGTGGCTCGTGCCGGCTTTGATCAGTTCGAAGTACTTCATCTGCATGGCGGGTTCCCTAGACGCTGAAGGCCTTGTGCAGCTTGCCGTGGCCGACGAACCACTCGACGATGGCGCGGGTCACCACGATGGAGGTGAACATCGACGCGAGCAGCCCGATGATGAGCGTGGTGGCGAATCCTCGCACCGGTCCGGAGCCGTAGGCGCGGATGACGAACCCGGCCACCAGCGCGGTGACGTGGCCGTCGAAGATGGTCCAGAACACCTTGTCGTAGCCCGTCTGCACGGCGGAAGCGAGCGAGCGGCCCTGCTTCATCTCTTCCCGGATGCGCTCGTTGATGAGGACGTTGGCGTCCACCGCCATTCCGAGGGTGAGGACGAAGCCCGCGATGCCCGGCAGCGTGAGCGTCGAGTCGAGCAGCGCCATCACCGCCAGCACCACGATGCCGTTCAGGATCAGGGCGACATCCGCGACCACGCCGCTGAAGCGGTAGTAGAGTGCCATGAAGAGCAGGACCGCGAGCAGGCCCAGCACGGCGGCCAGCGATCCGCGCCGGATCAGCTCGGGGCCGAGCGAGGCGCCCACCGAGCGCTCCTCGAGGATGCGCACGGGCGCGGGCAGCGCGCCCGACTTGAGCACCAGCGCGAGGTCCTTCGCCTCCTGCAGGATCTCGTTGATGGGCTTCAGCCCGCCGAGGTGGATGGAGCACACGCCGCCCGGGATCGGGCCCTGGATGATGGGCGCCGAGTCCACGGAGTCGTCCAGCACGATGGCCATCCGCTTCTTCACGTTGGCGGTGGTCAGCCTCTCGAACAGCTCCGCGCCGGTGCGGTTGAAGCTGACCTGCACGTAGGGGCGGTTCCCCTCGCCGGGAGAGTTGTCGAAAGCGACCCGGGCGTCGGTGATGTACTCGCCCGTCATGCCCGCCTTCTTGTCGAGGAGGTAGGTCCGGTAATAGCTCTCGCGGGCGATGCGCTCCTCGACCTTCTGGATGCCGAACTCCTTCCCGGCAGGCGCCTTGCCCTGCACGAACTTGCGCAGCTCGAGGCCGTCCTTGGCGCGCAGGTAGGGGGACGTGACCAGCGCCCCGCCAGCGCCTTCGTAGCGGTCCCAGTCGAGCGTGATGCCGGGCGGCAGGTCCTTGAGCTGGGTGAGGCTGCGATCCTCGTCGTCGACGATCTTGAACTCCAGCTGCGCCGTCTTGCCGAGCAGCTCCTTCGCCTTCTCCGGGTTCGAGTAGCCGGGGAGCTGCACCAGGATGGCGGAATCGCCCCGCTTGGCGATGGTGGGCTCGGACACGCCCCATTTGTCGACGCGGTTGCGGATCGCCTTCACCGCCTGGTCGACGGCGCTCTCCTTGAGCTGCTTGACCGCATCGTCCTTCATCGCCAGCTCGAAGGAGGTCCCTCCGGTGCGGCGGATGTACATGTCCGGGTAGTCGTCGGAGAACCGGTTCTTCGCCTGGGCAAGCGCGTCACCCTGCCCGGTCACGGTGACGATCCCCGTGTCCGGGTCGCCCTTGACCTCGACGCCCTTGATCGAGTGGCGGTCCAGATCGGCGGCCAGCTCCTCCGCCCGGCGCACGGCTTTTTCGCGCACGGCGCGGTCCACCTCGACGCCCATGACCAGGTGGATGCCTCCCTGCAGATCGAGGCCGAGGTTCAAGTGCCGCGCCGGCGCCCACTTCGGCCGCGCCTTCTCGAACACGCCCGATTCGTTGCGCTGGTCGGGCGGCAGGCGGAAGTAGGTCCACGACGGGACCAGCGCGTAGATCGCCGCCACCGTCACGGCCACGATCAGGCCGGCTTTCCAATACCAGGAACGATCCATCGACTCTCCTCCGCTACTTCTTCGCCGCGTCCTCGGTGGCCGGGACGGGAGGCTCCTTCACCACGAAGGGCCGGTTCACCTGGTCCTTGAGGACCCGGACGCGCACGTTGTTGGCGATCTCCAGGGTGAGGACGTCGCCCTGCACGCCCGCGATCCGGCCGATCAGGCCGCCGTTGGTGACCACCTCGTCGCCCTTCTTCAGGCTCTCGAGGTACGACTTGTGCGTCTTCTGCTGTTTCTGCTGGGGCCGGATGATCATGAAGTAGAAGATGCCGAAGAAGATCGCGACCAGGAACAGCATGTTTCCCGGCCCGGCGAGCGGGGACTGGGCAGGCGCTTCGGCCTGGGCCAATAGCAGCGAGAGCACGGAGGACTCCTTTGCGAAAGCGGGCCGTTCTAACAGAGGCGGGCGACTGCTTCAACCCGTGAGACGGCCGCTTTCGTCCAGCTTCCGTAATGAATCGAGCACCACCTCCTGCGTGTTCAGCGGCGGGAAGGCCCGCGGCACCATCCCGGCGGATCCGCGCAGGAAGGTGAAGGTGCCGCCCGCCTGCTGGCCGACCAGCCCGAGCACCGCCGCGCGCGCATCGTCCCCCTCGGCCCTGACGGTGGAGATCGCCAGGACCATCTCGCCGCTGACGAAGCCGAACAGCCGCTCGAGGCCCTCCCGTTCGATGAACAGAAGCCCGGTCTTGGCCCCCTGGGACATCATCCCCAAGACCTCGGTCGGGTGGACGGCCACGAGCTCTCCCCAGAGGACGGCGACGAGCCCGGGGGCGAGGAAGTCGCGGATGCGCTGGTGCTGCGGCCTCTTCGGTTCGCTCACGGCGCTTCCCCCCGCGCAACTGTGGCCCAGCGCGCTCGGTCCCGCAAGACTCAGTCCGGGCCCTCCCTGAACGATTCGAGCAGCCGTTCCGTGTAGTTGCGTGCCCCACCCGCCTCGATGGCGGCGCGCAGCCCGGACATGAGGTCCATGTAGAAGGTGAGGTTGTGCAGGCTGTTCAACCGGAACGCGAGCAGCTCCTGCGCGGCGAAGAGGTGGCGCAGGTAGGCGCGTGTGAACGTCCGGCAGGTGTAGCAGCGGCACTCGCGGTCGGCGGGACGCGGGTCCCGCGCGTAGCGCGCCGCCTTGATCTGCAGCCGGCCCCGGCGGGTGAACAGCAGGCCGTTGCGCGCGACGCGGGTGGGCAGCACGCAGTCGAACAGGTCGACGCCTGCGAGCACGCACCGGAGGAGGTCCTCGGGGGTGCCGACCCCCATCAGATAGCGCGGCTTGTGCGCGGGCAAGAGCGGCGCGGCATGCGCCACGCCTTCCCACGTCTGCGCCGGGTCCTCGCCGACCGAGAAGCCACCCAGCGCATTGCCCGGCAGGTCGAGCGCGGCGATCTCCGCGGCATGGCGTTCGCGCAGCTCGCGGTCGAGCCCTCCCTGGACGATCCCGAACAGGTTGCCGCGCGGGTCCTTCAGCCACTCCTCCTTGCAGCGCGCCGCCCAGCGCGTGGTCCGGGCGACGGCCTCTTCGTGCTCCTTGCGCGAAGAGCGCGCCGGCGGGCACTCGTCGAAGCACATCAGCACGTCCGGGCCGAGCTGCCGCTGCACCTGCACCGCGCGCTCCGGGGTGAGCAGGTGCTTGCTCCCGTCGAGGTGGCTGCGGAAGAGGGCCCCCTCCTCCGTGATCTTGCGCTGCTCGGCGAGGGAGTAGACCTGGAAGCCGCCCGAGTCGGTGAGGATCGGCGCGGGCCAGCTCATGAACCGGTTGAGCCCGCCCATCTCCGCGACCAGCTCCGGCCCCGGGCGGAGAAGCAGGTGATAGGTGTTGCCGAGCACGATCTGCGCGCCGATGGTGGCCAGATCGTCGGGAGCGAGCGCCTTCACCGAGCCGGCCGTCCCCACCGGCATGAACTGCGGCGTGTCGACGCGGCCGTGCGGCAGCTCGAGCACGCCGCGCCGCGCGGCGCCGTCCTGGTGGGTGACCGTGAAGGAGAGCATCCCGGCGGTTCTTACACGATCAGCATCGCGTCGCCGTACGAGAAGAAGCGGTAGCGGCTCGCCACCGCTTCCGCGTACGCGGCCTGGATGCGCGGCAGGCCGGCGAAAGCACAGACCAACATGAGGAGCGTGCTCCTGGGCAGGTGGAAGTTCGTGAGCAGGCCCTGCACGGCCCGGAAGCGGTAGCCGGGGGTGATGAACAGATCGGTCGAGCCGGGCCCTTCGCGGAGCGCCTCGCCGTCGTGCGCAGCCTCCAGCGTCCGCAGCGCGGTGGTGCCGACCGCGATCACCCGTCCGCGGGCGGAAGCGACCGCCTCCGCGGTGGCGGCGGGCACGTGGTAGCGCTCGCGGTGCATGCGGTGGTCCTCGACCCTGCGCGCCCGCACCGGCAGGAAGGTGCCCGGGCCGACGTGGAGCGTGATCGGCGCCACGTGGACGCCTTTGCCGCGCAGCTCTTCCAGCAGGCGGGGCGTGAAGTGCAGCCCCGCGGTAGGCGCCGCCACCGCTCCTCGTTCCCGCGCGAAGATGGTCTGGTAGCGCTCGCGGTCCTCGGCGCGCGCGGGCCGCTCGATGTACGGCGGAAGCGGCATCTCGCCGGCCTCGTCGAGGTACCTCCAAAGCGCGTCCCCGTCGAGCGGCAGGCGGACGACGAGCTCGCCCTCCCCGCGCGCCTCCAGGACGGTCAGCCGGGCCCCGTGCGCCTCGATCGCCGCGCCCGGCCGCAGGGGCTTGCTGGACCGCGCCAGCGCCAGCCAGTCCGCCCCACCCAGCGGCTCGACCAGGAGGACCTCCACCTTCCCGCCCGTCCCTTCCTTGCGCCCGCGCAGCCGCGCCGGGATCACCCGGGCATCGTTCACCACCAGCACATCCCCTGCCTGCAGCAGCCCGGGCAGGTCCCGCACCATCCGATGCTGCGGCTCCCCCTGCTCCCGCGGCAGCACCAGGAGCCGCCCCGCATCCCTCTCCGGAAGCGGCTCCTGCGCAATCAACCCCGCCGGCAATTCGTAATCGAACTCCTCCACATCCACACCGCGCCTCTACCACGCCCAAAAACGTTTCACGCAGAGCGCGCAGAGCCCGCAGAGTCTTTTGGTGAAAAAAATCTCTGCGCTCTCTGCGAGCTCTGCGTGAACCGCTCTAGTCGATCTCGCGGCAGGATGGTGCGGTGCGTCAGGGGGCGGTTGGTTGGAGGGGGAGGGGGTCGCCGGGCGGGCTCGCAATGAGAAGATTGCGCGAGCATGGAAATCCCCGTCTTCCACCTGGTCAACCGCTTCTGGATCGGCGGCGCGGAGCGGCAGTTCGTCGAGCGGCTGCGGCTGCACCCTCCCGGGTTCGGCGCGCTGGTGGGCTGCCTGGAGCTGTCGGGGCCCATGCTCGACCAGGTACGCGCGCTCGGGTACGAGCCGGTGCTCTTCCCTCTCAAGGGATCGATGCTGCGCGCGAACACGCTCAAGCAGATCGCCCGCATGGCCGCGCTGATGCGCGAGCACCGGGTGCGCATCGTGCACGCCACCGATTTCAACACCAACCTGCTCGCCTACGCCGCCGGCCGGCTGGCGGGCGCGAAGGTGATCGTCAGCCGCGTCGACCTCGGCCACCTGCGCGAGGGGTTCGGCAAGTGGCACCGCCAGGCCGAGAAGTGGAACGTGCGGCACGCCGACCTGGTCATCGCCAACGCGGAGGCGGTGCGCGAGGTGTGCATCCGGGACGAGCGGTGCAGCCCCGAGCGCGTGGTGGTTGTCCGGAACGGGATCGACCTTCCGCGTTTCGACCGCCTGGCGGCGCAACCGCTGCAGGGCCCGCTGCCGATCGGACCGGACGACCTGCCCGTCGCCGTCATCGGCAACCTCTGGCCGGTGAAGGGGCATCGCACCCTGGTCGAGGCGGCCGCTCTCCTGGGCCACAGGCTCCCCCGCGTGAAGTTCCTCTGCGCGGGCGAGGGCCCGGAGCGCGAAATTCTCGAGACGCGCATCCGCGAGCTGGGGCTCGGGGGCCGCGTCTTCCTCCTCGGCCACCGGCTCGACGTCCCGGCCATCCTTTCGCGGGTCCGCGCCGCCTGCCTGTGCTCGAGCGCGGAGGGGCTCTCCAACGCGTTGATGGAAGCCATGGCCGCGCGGCTGCCGATCGTCGCCACCGCGGTCGGCGGCAACCCCGAGCTGGTCCGGCCCGGCGAGAACGGGCTGCTCGTCCCCTACGGCGACCCCGAGTCGCTGGCGGACAAGCTGGTCGAGCTGTTCTCCCGCGAGGAGCGGGCGGCCGAGATGGGCCGGCGCGGGCGCGCGCGAGTCGAGGCGGAGCTGGCGCTCTCGCGCATGGCGGAGGGCTACGGCGCCGTCTACCGCCGCCTTCTGGACGGCGCGCCGGCGCCGCAGGCAGCGCTCTCGCCCCAGATGCCGTAGAAGGGCGGGATGGGCCTGCTGTCGGACGCTGCGGCGATGGCGCGCGGCCGCGCGGGCGCCCTCTTCCTCACCGCCGCCCTGTCGCTCGCACCCGCGTACCTGGTCGGCGGCGCCATCGTCTTCGTCGCGTTCGCGCGGGCGACCGCGGAGCCGGACCTCACCCGTCGAGAGGCCCTCGCCGAGCGGCGCGCCCTACCGCCCGACGCGCCGGCCGAGCAGCGGCGGGACGTGCTGCGAGAAGCGCGTGAGCCGGGCGCTCCGCGCCGACCCGTCGTGTCGTTGACGCTCGTGGCGGGCCTGCTCTCCGGCGGGCTCGTCTTCCTGGCCGGCCTGTTCCTCGCCCAGGCCGCCCTGCTCGGGATGGCGGTCGGGGCTGGCGGACCCGGCGCGGCATGGGCCGCCGTCGCGCCTCGTCTCCACGCGCTCGGTCGCACCCTGGCTGCCGCGCTGGCTCTGGTCGCGCTCGGGTCCGTCGCGGGCGGGGTGCCTGGCCTTTTCGCCGCGTTCGCCTTCAGCCTGGCCGGGGCGGTGGCGATGGCGGAGAACGTCTCGGGCTTCCCCGCGCTGCACCGATCCTGGGAGCTGATCAAGCGCGTCTGGCCGGCGCAGCTCGGGCTGGTCCTCTGCGCGACCGCGGTAGAGGTGCTGCTCACGCAGGGGCTGGGGCGGCTGCTCCCCGAGCGCACCGTGGTCGCGCCCGCTTTGCTCGATGCGGCCGTGGCGGCCGTCGTCCTACCGCTGCCCGTCTTCGCCAGCGCCGTCCTGTATTTGAAGGCGCGGAGCGCCGCCGAGGGCAAGCCGGTCGACGAGCTGCGTCAGTACATCCTTCGCACCTCGGAACCCGGATAGTAGTGCGCGAGGATCTGGCGGTACGATTCCCCGCGCACCGCGCGCGCCCGGGCGCCCCACTGGCACAGGCCCACCCCGTGGCCGTTGCCGCGCCCGCGGAACACCGCCGCCCCTGCCTCGATCGAGACGTCGAAGAGGAGCGAGGGCAGCGCGCTGTAGCCGAGGATCTGCCGCAGCTCGACTGCCGCCAGGCTGCGGGCGCCCGAGGGGGTGTCGATGCGGAGCGTGCGCGCCCGGCCGCTGCCCGTGCGCGCCGAGACGCTCACCGAGGTCACGTTTGCGAGCACCCGGCCGGCCTTCCGCAGAGCGGCCGAGATCTGCGCCAGCGGCTTGCGCACCACCCAGGCGCGCCCCGCGTCCGCGTCGTCGGGCTCGGACACCAGATACGGCGTGCTGCCGCCCGCGAGGTTGAACGCGTCCTCGCCGGTCTCGCTCCGTCCCCCACACGAGGCGCTGAAGTACGCCGCGATCGGCGCGGCGCCGTAGGTGAGCACCTCACCGGCGGTGGCGTGCGCCGCGCGGAGCGCTCCGCTCGCCGGATGCGCCGCGCCGGCGTACACCTGGTCCAGCACGGAGGAGCCCAGGTGCGCGCGCGCCGCCGGCCCCTGCGCGATCTTCTGCGCGACGGCGAAGGTGCGCGCCGCGACCGCCTGGGCCTCCAGCGCGGCGTCGGGCCAGTGCTTGGGGACCTCGCTCGCCACCACCGCCGCCACGTAGTCCTCCAGGTCGAGCGCGTTGACCAGCACCAGGCCGCGCGGGTCGGCCCAGGCTTCCAGCCGCCCGGGGAGAGGCCTCCCGTCCACCCGCAGGCGGCCGGACCCGGGGCGCACGATGAGCGGCTCGCCGCCGTCCATCTTCCGTCCGTCGACGAGGAGGGTGCCGTCGCGCGCCGCGAGCTCATGCCTCGAGCCCGGGACCTCGAGCAGACCCCCGCCCTGGCTGAGCGTCGCGCCCGGGCCGTCCAGGCGCGCGGCCGGCCTGCCGCGCGAGAGCTCGATCCGGATCTCCTCGGCCACCGCGGGCAACGCGAAGAGCAGCAGCGCTGTCAGGAGCCTGCGCACCCGCCGCGAGCCTCTGCCGGCGGGATGCCGGGCGCAACTTTCCAGAGCGCGATCCGCAACGTTTCGCACCCCGCGAGAGGCGCGGAGAGGGACGGATGGTAGAATAAGAAAGTGCTCTCCCGCATCCGCCGCTCGGTAGCGCTGAAGCTGATCCTCGCTTCGGCGATCCCCTCCGCCGTGGTCCTGCTGGTAGGGCTGGGTGCGCTGATCGCCTACACCGAGGACGTGGCGCGCACGAACCCCGTCCTCGCCTTCAAAATGCTCAAGCAAGGCGCGGTGATCGGCTGTCTATTGACGCTGACCTTCGCGGGCATCGCGGTGGCCATCACCTCGCGCAAGTTCCTGGTGAAGCCGGCGCAGCACCTGGGCGCGACCATGGCGCGCGCCGAGATGGGCGACATCCTGGTGCGCGCGAAGGTGACCTCCGACGACGAGCTGGGCCGGCTGGCGCGCGCCTTCAACACCATGCTCGCGCGCGTCACGGACATGGCGGCGCACGAGATCGAGACCGAGCAGTCGCTGGAGACCCTGGAGCGCGAGGTGGATCTGCAGCGCGAGCTCAGGTCGGTGAACGCGCGCCTCGCCGCCCACGTGCGCGAGATGGAGCTGCTGCTCGACGCGTCCAAGGCGCTCAGCGGCACGCTGGATCTCCCCGAGCAGCTCGAGCAGCTCGGGCGGCTGGTGTGCACGGCGCTGGGCATCGACGAGTTCTGCGCCCTGCTGCTCGAGGAGTCCACGCACCAGCTGGTCATCGAGGCAGTGGTCGGCCAGCGGCTCGCCGCGGCGCGCGGCATGCGCTTCCGCCTCGGCGAAGGCGTGAGCGGCGCGGCGGCTGCGCAGGGAAAGACCATGTACGTTCCCGACGTGCAGCGGGATCCGCAATACCTCCACTACAAGGGGCTGCGCCGGACGTCCGGCTCCTTCCTCTGCGTCCCGCTTCGCGCCAAGGGCCGCATCGTGGGCGTGATGAACTTGAACCGGCCCGCCGTGGACGGGTTCTCTCCCCAGGAGATCCGGCTCGCGGAGGCCATCTCCGCCCAGGCGGGCCTGGCGATCGCCAACGCGCGCCTCTACCAGCAGACCCGCGAGCTGTCGTTCACCGACGCGCTCACCGGCATCCCCAATCGCCGTTACCTCTTCACCCGCCTCGAGCAGGAGCTGTCCCGCAGCCTGCGGTTCGGCGACGAGCTGGCCGTCCTGATGATGGATCTGGACCTCTTCAAGCAGGTCAACGACGCCCACGGGCACACCGTCGGCGACGCGGTGCTGCGCGGCATCGCGGTGGCGCTCCAGCGGAACGTCCGCAAGGTGGACATGGTGGCCCGCTACGGCGGCGACGAGTTCGTGGTGGTGCTGCCGCGCATCGCTCGCGAGGAGGCGATCGAGGTGGCCGAGAAGCTGCGTCGCGCGGTCGCGGCCACGCCGCTCCCGGCGCCCGCGGGCGACGGACCGGTGCGCGTGACCGTGTCGGTCGGCGTGGCGGGCTTCGGGCACGAGGCCACCGACGTGGCCGCGCTGATCGAGACGGCGGACGCCGCCCTGTACGAGGCGAAACACGCCGGCCGCAACCGGGTCGCGGCGCCGCAGGCGAACGCGCGCGCAGCCTCCTGAATCGCAGGTGGCTTTTCCGCCGTCCGTCCGGCGACAGCGGCCTGCCGATCCGGTTGCCGACCGCCTTGCGTATGCGCACGTTCGCCCCGGAATGCACGTCCGTGCAGGGCGCGCGGGATCCGGGGGAGGTCGACATGACTGCGGTGGCGCTCGCGATCCTGGCGACGGCGGCGGCGCTCGATTCCAAGGTCGACAAGCATCGGGGGGACTCGGTGCAGTCGCTCCTGCGCGAGGAGAGCCCCGACGTCTTCCTCGCCAAGGCGACGCTGCAGCATTACCTGTCCCGCATCGTCCGCCGGGACTGGGACGGCGTGAAGCGGCTCAGCCACCCGAAAGCCCGGCTTTCTCCCTGGGCGGAGCGGAACGACGAGCTGAAGACGTTCGAGTTCAAGGACGCGCGGCCGGCGGGGCCAGGCGCGGTCGCGATCGAGATCGCCGAAGACGTCTACCACCGCGAATCCCAAGACATGTCCACCGGGGATCCCGCCGTCTACCTGCTCTTCAAGTCGCGCGGGTCGTGGCTGGTGGGCGCGCGCAAGCCCGGCACCCGCCTCCGCGACCTCTCCAACGACTCGGTCCGTTCCGCCTACCGCGGCTGGGTCGATAGTCAGGGACTGGCCCAAGCCCGCCGCGCCGACCGCGTGAGCGGCAAGCACCGCTAGGCGGAAGAAGGACCAGAAAGATTTCACGCAGAGCACGCCGAGACCGCAGAGAAACAAATTGTTTTTTCTCCTCTGCGATCTCCGCGAGCTCTGCGTGAAACGTTTTTCTGCTCTGCGGTCTCCGCGAGCTCTGCGTGAAACGTTTCTAGTCCGAAATCGTGGCTAGCGGATGGTGGCGGGGAGGTCGGCGGAGGCGATGTAGCCGACGTGCTCGCGGGCCTTGGCGATGTCCGCCTCGTACTTGAGCAGGGTGGAGAGGGTGTCCGAGACGAGCTGCGCGTCGAGAGCGGCGGCGTTGAGCAAGAGCAATGCGCGGATCCAGTCGAGCGTCTCCGCGATGGAGGGCAGCTTCTTCAGATCGAGCTTGCGGATGGCCTGCACCGCGGCGACCACCTTGCGGGCGAGCTGATCGGACACGCCCGGGACGCGCTCGCGGACGATCTCCAGCTCGCGCTGCGCGGAGGGGAAATCGATGTACAGGTGCAGGCAACGCCGCTTGAGCGCGTCGGAGAGCTCGCGGGCGGCGTTCGAGGTGAGCACCACGCGCGGGGTGTGCACCGCGCGGACGGTGCCGATCTCGGGGACCGTCACGGAGTAGTCGGCCAGCACCTCCAGCAGGAAGGCCTCGAACTCGGGGTCGGCCTTGTCGATCTCGTCGACCAGGAGCAGCGCCGGATCGGGGCTCCGGATGGCGGCCAGCACCGGACGCGGCAGCAGGAAGCGCTCGCTGAAGAACAGGTCGTCGGACCCAGCCACCCGGTCCGCCGCCTCGCGCAGGGTCCCCGCCCCCGCGATGGTCTCCGCGATCTTGTCCTTGAGCAGCTGCGTGTAGAGCAGTTGCTTGGCGTACTCCCACTCGTACAGCGCCTTCGCCTCGTCGAGCCCCTCGTAGCACTGCAGGCGGATGAGCCTGCGCCCGGTCGCCTGGGCGAAGGCGCGCGCCAGCTCCGTCTTGCCGACGCCGGCCGGCCCTTCCACCAGCACCGGCTTCTCCAGCCGGTCGGCGAGGAACACGCTGGTGGCGATCTCGGGCGAAGGCAGGTAGCCGGCGGAGCGCAACCGGGCCTCGACGTCCTGGATGCTGGCGAGCGAGACGGCGCTCATGCACGGCTTTTAACATGCGGAGGTGCGTAACGCGCTTCGCAGGTGGCACTCCTCCTGCACGAGCATTCCGTCGTGAATCGCAGAATCGCGTTGGTGATTACGGCACTGATCGTCCCGGGTGGTCTCGTCATCCTCGTGGGGGCCGCGGTGGTCAAGGCGTTCTACCGGAGCGAAGCGGGCAGGAAGGCTTGGGGGCGGGTCACCCAGCTCTTGCGCCGGCCGGCCACGGCGCTCGACCCGGCGCGAGAAGCGGCCTGACTGCCGGTCCCGGCGGGACGCGGGAGGAACCGCCGTTCCCACGCGAGGCTCCGGGCTTCCCATCCGCCGGCGAGCAGCTACGGGGCAGCCGTCACGGTTCCGAGCTCCCCGCCCCGACCTCGATGCGGAGCGCGAGCGGATCTCCGCGGGTCTCCGTGAGCGCGGCGAAGCAGCCCTGGCCGGTCCGGGTGAAGTGCAGCGACACGCGCGAGCTCGCGACGCGCATCCCGCGCAGGGTGATTTCGCTCGCCCAGTCCGGCAGGTGCGGATTGACGATCTTGAGCGCGCGGCGCGGTCCGTCCGGATGGATCCCCAGGCAGGCGCGCAGCATGAGGAACATCGCCCCTGAGGCCCACGCCTGCGGTGAGCACGAGACGGGATAGCTGACGGGCTGCTCCTGATCGGCCCGGTCCATCCCACAGAACAGCTCGGGCAGACGGTAATGGCGGAACCCGCGCGCGGCCGCATAGGCGCCGCTCAGGATCTGCAGCGCCTGCCGCTGCATCCCGTAGTGCGACAGGCCCATGGCGATGAGGGAGTTGTCGTGCGGCCAGACGGTCCCGTTGTGGTAGCTGAGCGGGTTGTACGCCTTCTGCCCGCGCGCCAGCGTGCGGATCCCCCAACCGTTGAACGCCTCCGCCGAGAGAAGCGCCCGGGCCACCCGTCGAGCCTTGGCGTCGGGGATGGCGCGCGACCAGAGCAGGTGCCCCATGTTGGAGGCGATGCTGCGCACCTGCTTCTTCCCGGCGTCGAGCGCCAGCACGTAGGTGCCGGTGCGCTCGTCCCAGAACGCCTCGTCGATGCGCCGGGCCAGCTGGATCGCCGCCCGCGTGCAGCGGGCGGCGTCGTCGCGCCGGCCGAGCTGGCGGTAGATGCGCGCCATGCGCCTGCGCGCGTCGACGCAATAGCCCTGCACCTCGACGAGCGCGATCGGCGGCGTGGCCGGCGTGCCGTCCGCGTGGGGGACGCCGTCGCGCGAGTCCTTCCAGCCCTGGTTGGTCAGGCCGCGCGGGGTCTTGCGCTGGTACTCGACGAAGCCGTCGCCGTCCTTGTCGCCGTATTCGTCGATCCAGCGCAAGGCCGCCTCCGCCGCGGGGAGCAGCTGGTCGGCGGTGGCGCGGTCGTCGGTCCAGCGCAGGTATTCCGAGTAGAGGATGACGAACAGCGGCGTCGAGTCCACGCTGCCGTAGTAGGGAGTGTGCGGGACTTCCCCTGCGCGGGCCAGCTCGCCGCGGCGGATCTCGTGCAGGATCTTGCCCGGCTCCTCCTCGCGGAAGTCGTCGACGCGCTTGCCCTGGTGCGCGGCGAGGAAGAAGAGCGCGTCGCGCGCCACTTCCGGGTTGACCGGCAGCGCCTGGTAGCCGGTGATGAGCGCGTCGCGCCCGAACGGCGAGGCGTACCAGGGGATGCCGGCGGAGATGACCCGCCTGCCCTCCCAGTAGATGCTGAGCGCCTTCAAGTCGGCGACCGCCTGCTCCAGGGACCAGTTGAAGGCTTCCTCGTTGGTGTGGATCTGCGTGGAGCTGTCCGCCCAGGCGCGGTACGCGGCGCGGGCGCGGCCCAGCCTCTCCTCGTAGCGGCGCGGCGGCGGCGGGTCCGACTCCTGGTCGCTGCCCGGATACCGCCATCCGCTCTCGGGCAGCTGGGTGATCAGCGGCGGCGGACGGAGCTCGTTGCTGCGGGCCGCGTCCGCCGACTCCCGGACCGAGACGCCGGAGCGGAGCCCGTGCACGGAGGCGATCGCGTGCAGCTCGATCTGCGTGCTCTCGTTGGGCCCCAGGTGGAAGCTGAAGCGAGCCTTGCCCGCGTCGACGTCGTCCGGCGCGCGCACGGGGAAGAACACCTCCGACCGGTAGACGGCGCCGTCGCGCCCCAGGTAGGCGAACACCACCCGGTCCCGGGTCACGCGCGGCCGGAAGTAGGTGCCGCGGTCCCGGCGCCGCGCGCCGCGCACCTCGAACTGATCGGCGAAGTCGGAGGCGAACTCGTACTCGATCCAGTAGTCGACCTCGTGCACGAGGAAGTTGGTGAGCGTCAGCCGCTCGACGAAGTGGTCGTCCATCAGCTGCTCGCGCCGCAGGTGGAGGAAGTTCACCGGATCGGCGAAGAGCCCGCCGAACAGCGTCGAGGTCACCGTCAGGTCGATCTGCGAGGTGTACTCGGAGGTGTTCTGGGTGGAGAGCACCACCGGCGGTCCGCCGGCGACGGTCAGCTTGAGCTTGCTGAGGAAGCGGGTGTCCTCGAAGTACCCTCCCTGGTCGCGGGCGCCCGGCGGGAAGATGTCCCCCAGCCGCCCGGTGACCGCGAACAGGTTGCCGCGCTTCAAGACCAGCTTCTCGGTTCCGGTGGACTCCGGCAGCTGGGTCAGGTCGTCGTAGCCGAGCAACTCGCTCGCCGCGACGGGAGTCAGCGTCCGATCGGCCACGTCTACCCCGCGTACCCGGCATCGGCGGCGACGAAGCTTTCGGCGACGGCCTGCCGGTACAGCTGGAGGTACTCCGACGCCATCCGGTCCGCCGACCAGCGCTCGGAAGCCAGCGCGCGGATGCGGGCCCGGTCGAAGAGCTTGTCGGCGACGCGCGCTCCGGACACCAGCTCGCACGGGTCGTCGGCCACCAGGCCGGTGATGCCGTCCTGCACCACCTCGGGCACGCTCCCGCGGCGCAGCGCCAGCACCGGCACGCCGCAGAGCTGCGCCTCGATCATCACCAGCCCGAAGGGCTCGGCCCACTGGACGGGGAAGATCAGCGCGCGCGCCCGCGCCAGGAGGTTCGTCTTGCGCGCGCCTCCCACGGCGCCCAGCTCGAGCACGCCGTGCCGGCGGATGAGAGGCAGGACCTGCTCGCCGAAGTAGTCCAGCTCGTGCGGCTCGCCGGCCATGACCAGCGGCAGCCTGGCGAGCGCCGCGACCTCGATGGCGAGGTGCGGCGCCTTCTCGCGCGAGTAGCGGCCCAGGTAGAGCAGGTAGCCCTGCTCCGGGAGCAAGGGGAAGCGTTCCGGCGAGAGCCCGTGGTGGATCACGGCCGAGACCGGCGCTTCCTCCCGCCGGGCCTGGCTGCCGCTGATGGCCACCAGCCTCACGTGAGGGTTGGCCCGGTAGATGCGCGAGAGCTTCTCCTTGCAGTCGTGGTGGACGGTGGCGACCGCGGGATACGGGCAGAGGCGGGAGAGCTCGACCGCGGAAGAGCTGTGCAAGTGCACCAGGTCGAAGCCGCGGGGATCGCGCCCGATGTCGCGCAGCGACCAGGCGGCATGAGTGGCGTCCACGTCCGCGTTGGGCGGCCATTGCGCCGACGGGAAGTACGAGCGCACCTCGACGCCGTCGGGCCGCGAGTCGCCGGTCGCGTACACCACCACCTCGATGGAACGACGCCGCAGCGCAGCCGCCAGCTCCGCGACGACCAGCTCCGTGCCGCCATAGCGCGGCGGCGGGACGGGGACGAAAGGCGTGGAAACGAGCGCGACGCGCAAGCAGGTTCCCTCCCGGTCGAGAGGGAATGTGTGCATGATGTGACTGTACGGACACGCCTGGGCCGGCCGCCGCGCTTCGAAAGCGCAGGACCGCCCTCTCGGCTGTGACCGGGCCTCAGGAGCGGTACACGCGGTAGTCGATCTCGGGGAACAGGTTGTCCCGCGCCTCGACCTGGCCGAGCCAGCGCTCGTCCAGCTGGTTGCCTTTGATCTGGTCGTAGAGCCGCGTGAAGCGGAGCAGGTGCTCGCGCGTGCGGCGCACGGCGTAGTCGACCATGGTGCCGGTCTTGATGATGAAGGCCCAGTCGCTCGACTGGGCGAGGAGCAGCTCGCGCGCCGCCTGGTTGAGGGCCCGCCGCTGGACGCCCGACGCGTCCTGGAACGAGCGGGCAAGCTCGATCATCCGCTCGGCGGCCTTGTGCAGGTACCGGTAGACCCAGTCGTTGGACTCGTCGAGCCACACGCCCGCGTACCCGCCGGCGCCCCAGCTCGACATGGGCGGCTGCGAGACCTGCTGCTCCGGGTACATGGCGAGATAGTCGATCGGCGAGAGCATCTGCAGGACGTCCTGGTCGAAGGCCGCCTTGCGGATGAGCAGGTCGATGAAGGCCGGCCCCTCGTACCACCAGTGGCCGTACAGCTCGGCGTCGTACGGGCTGATCACGATCGGCGGCGGCCCTTCGCCGAACGCCTGGCGCAAGTACTCCACCTGCTTGGTGCGGTTGAAGAGGAAGTTGCCGGCGTGCAGGTCGACCTTGCGGCGCGCCGCCTCCGGGTCGTAGGGCTGCTTCTGGTCGAGCGGCACCTTGCCGGTGATCTTGTAGTACTTGATTCCGACGTTCTTGCGCGCGCCGGTCGCCTGGATGTACGGCCGGATGTAGTCCCAGTCGGCGTCGTAGCCGACGTCCCGGTAGAACTCGCGATAGTCGGCGTCGCCGGGGTAGCCGTACTCGGCGCTCCACACCTGCATCGAGCTCTCGGGATCGCGGGCGAATGCGGCCACTCCGCTGGGCGTGTACACCGGCGCGTACACGCCGCGGCGGGGGCGCGGCGCCGCGTTCGCCAGGGCGTGCGAGTCGACGAAGAAGAACCGGATGTTCTCCTCGGCCAGGTAGCGGTCGATGCCGGGCGCGTAGCCGCACTCCGGCAGCCAGATGCCGCGCGGGTCGCGCCCGAAATGCATGCGGTAGTGCGCGGCGGCCACGCGGATCTGGGCGCGCATCGCCTCGGGCTGGACCATCAGCGGCAAGAACCCGTGGGTCGCGCCACAGGTGATGATCTCGAGCGCGCCGTTGTCCTGGAGGCGCTTGAAGGCCCCGACCAGGTCGCGCTTGTACCGGTCGTGGAACAACCGGCGCAGGTGGTAGTGCTGCTCGCGGTAGTGCCGGGCGAGCGGCCCGAACTGCGGGTCGTTCCGCAGGCGGTGGACCTCCTTGTCGGTCAGCTCGCAGAGGGAGTCGAGCCGCTTCGCGTAGCGCGAGAGCAGAAGCTCGTCGCGCAGCATGCCGACCAGGGGCGGCGTCAACGTCATCGTGACGCGGAACGGGACGCCGTCGTCGACGCACCGGTCGAACACCTCGAGGAGCGGCAGGTACGTCTCGGTGATCGCCTCGTAGAGCCAGTCCTCCTCGAGGAACTCGGGGTATTCCGGGTGGCGCACGTACGGCAGGTGCGCGTGGAGAACGATGGAGAGGACGCCCCGGGTCATGGCTCCTCGTCCTTCTTCTGCAGCGTGCCGCTCGAGGGCGCCTGGCCGCCCGTGCGGCTGGTGCTGGAATGGCGGGGCTGCATCCGCCGCTCCCAGCCAGGCGGCGCTCCGCCGGACTTCCACGCCAGAGGCCGGCCGCCCGCGACCGGCTCGCCGCGCAGCGCCGATCCGAGCGGCAAGGTGGCGTACACCTCGTCGAGCACGTCGCTGGGCTGCGCAGGGGGAAGCTTGATCGGGCGCGCCGCCCGGAGCATCCGGGCGCCGCGATCGCCCAGCGCCCACAGCTCGACGCGGAGCTCCAGCGCGCTCGGCAGCTCGCGCACGTACCAGCCGCGCGACTCGAGGTGGACCTCGACCTCGCGCAAGAGCTCGTTGCCGCGCACGTTCCACAGCTTGAGGCTGGCTCGCGAGGTACCGAGGCCGCCGAACGCCTGCTCGATCTGCTGCTGCGAAAGGTCCCAGTAGACGTAGATCGTCTGCGGATCGCGGATGAGCGCCAGGAGCCGCCCGTCGCCGTACGTCCAGGGCAACTCGCCCAGCTCCTCGACGAAGCCGTGCTCCTTGGGCGGCATCGCCGCCGCCGGGCTGTGCGTGCGCACGTCCGACTCGGGGACGATCCCGGGCGGCGCGAGCGGGACGCCGGGGTGGGCCGGCACCTCGTGGTGCAAATCTCCGTTCTGCGGCGCCGGCTGCGCTGCCGACCGCGCGATCTCGCGCGCCTCCTCGGCCTGCGTGCCGCCGCCGGCGGGCTGCTCGCGCCCGTTCACTTCCCGTGGCTCGTCCTCGAGCGCCGCTCGCCGCGAGGGATCGACCCCATCCTGCGGGACCGCCTCCTCACAGCCCTGCGCGGAAGGTCGCGGCCGCGGTGGTTGATTCTTTTCGGGCATCGGCGAGCCGTCTCTACCGGGACGCCGGCGGGGGATCAAGCCGTCCGCGGCAGGGGCCGAATAGTTAGGCCCGCGCGAGGCCCGCCGCAACTCCGAGCGCGGGCAGGTGTGCTGAAGCGGGCGGGGGGACTGTCACTTGCGCGACAGCGAATCCGCCGTCTGCTTCGCGTAGGCCTTGAGATTCGGCTGTGCGTCCGGAGCGTTGCTCTCGGCGAATGCGCGGTACAGCTCGATGGCCCGGGGCGCGTCGCCCAGCTGGCGGTAGGCCTCGGCCAGCCCGAAGAGGGGGGCGGCGAGCGCCGGGTCGGCCGTACGCGCGGCCGCGTAATCCTGGGCGGCCTCCTGGAAACGGCCGAGGCTGATCCGCGCCGAGCCGCGAGCGATGAGCGCGTTCGCGTACGAGGGACGCAGCGCGATGGCCTGGTCCAACTCGGCCAGGGCGGGCTCGTACTTGCGATCGTGGATGAGCGCGACCCCGGCCGAATAATGCCGGCGCGCAGACGCTTCATCTCCCGACGCCGGGGGAGTCGAGGTGGCCGGGCCCGGGTTCGCGGCCGGGGCCGGATTCGCGGCCGGGGCCGGGACGGGGCTGGGAGCCGGTGCCGGCGCGGCCGCCGGGGGCGGCTGCGCCACGGTGACGACCGTCGTCCCCTGCGGCGCGGGCTTCCGCAGCTCGCGGCGCGCGAACGCCGCGCCCAGCGCTTCCTGCGCCTCGGCGTTCGACGGGTCCAGGGCGATGGCCTTGTTCCATTGCTCGATCGCTTCCGGGTCGTGGCCCATCTTGGCGTAGACGTTCCCCGCCTTGACGCGCGCGGGGACGTTCTTGGGCTCGGCCATGATCGCGTCCTGGTACGCGTACAGGGCCATGCGGAAGTCCTTCGCGGCCAGCGCGCTGTCGCCTTCGGCAATCTTCGCGCCCACGTCCACCGGCACGGCGACGGCCAGCTTGCCGGTCGGCGCGGGCTCGCCGGCTCCATGGACGATGGTGCGCGTACCAACGGGCTCGCCCGTCGCGTCCGGTGTCGCTGTCGCAGTCGGTGTCGGTGTCGGTGTCGAAGACAGCGCCGCAGCAGCCTGCTCCTCCACGTCCGCCTGCGGCTGCAACTCGGCGATCCGCTCGTTCGCGCGCTGCACCCACTTCTGCTCGGTAGGGCGCTTCTCCTTCTCGAGGTATTGCCGATACGCCGCCACGGCGCCGCGCGCCTGGCCCGACTGCCGCAGCGACTCGGCGAGCCCGTAGTAGCCGTCCGGATCGTCGGGAGCGAGCGCGGCGTACCGGCGATACGACTCGGCCGCGTCGGGGAACTTCTGCGCCGTGCGCTGCGCGAAGGCGAGGTTGTACCAGGCCGACGCGTCCTTGGGCTGGAGCCGCACGGCGGTGCGGAAATGCCCGATCGCCTCCGGCACCTGTCCCTTGTGGAACAGGATCTTTCCGATCTCGTGGTGGGCCACCTGGTCGTTCGGATTGGCCTCCACCGCGAGCCCGAAGTCCTCCAGCGCCTCGTCCTCGCGCCCGGCGGCAATCGCGGCCAGACCACGCTCCCGCATCTGCGCGGCGCGCGCCTTCTTCGCCGCCGCGGCCTTGCCGGTCGTCTTCTTCGGCGCCGCGCCCAGCGGGCCCGCCGCCAGCGTCAGTGCGCACAAGGTGAGTGCGAGTCGCATCCAAATCCGCATGCCGGAACGATATCTCAGGGCCCGCGAACCCTCTCCTTTTTTCCCTCGCGCGCGGGCCAGCGACGGGACTTCTTGTTTCACGCAGAGCCCGCAGAGGTCGCAGAGGGTTCAGGGTCAAAAAAACCAAATGTTTTCTCTGCGCTCTCCGCGTGCTCTGCGTGAACCGTTCTTTGTCCGGTGCGTCCTGGGTCGGGGCGTGGGTCAGTCGAAGCGGCGGTCGATGATGGTCGAGATGCCCATGCCGTAGCCGATGCAGAGCGTGATCAGGGCGCGCCGCTGGCCGGTGCGCTCCAGCTCGTGCAGCGCGGTGGCGAGGAGCATCGCGCCGGTGGCGCCGAGCGGGTGGCCGAGCGCGATGGCGCCGCCGTTGACGTTCACCTTCTCCAGCGGGATGCCGAGCTCCTGGGCGACGACGAGCGGCACCGGGGCGAAGGCCTCGTTGATCTCGAAGAGGTCGATGTCGCTGACCTTGAGGTCCGCCTGCGCCAGCGCCTTGCGGGTCGACGGAATGGGGCCGGTCAGCATCAGCACCGGGTCCGATCCCGCCACGGCCATCGAGACGATCCGGGCCCGCGGCTTGAGTCCCAGGCTGCGCGCCCGCCCCTTGGAGGCGATCACCACCGCCGCCGCTCCGTCGACGATTCCCGAGCTGTTGCCCGCGTGCAGCACGCCGTCTTCCTTGAACGACGGCCTGAGCTGGGCGAGCGTCTCGACCGTGGTGCCCGGACGCGGGTGCTCGTCGCGATCGAAGCTACGGCCTCCCGGCAGCTTCATCGGGACGATCTCCCTGACGAAGAGCCCCTTCTCGATCGCGCTCGCCGCCTTGCGCTGCGATTGCACGGCGAACTCGTCCAGCTTCTCGCGCGGGTAGCCCCACTTCGCCGCGATCAGCTCGGCGGACAGCCCCTGCGGGACCAGCCCGGGCCAGTGCTGCTGGAGCCCTGGCGAAACCGGTCCCTCGCCGCCCACCGCGTCGGAGCCCATCGGCACGCGGGTCATGTGCTCCACTCCGCCGGCGACCACCAGCTGCGAGGCGCCGGAGAGCACCGCCTGCGCCCCGAAGTTCACCGCCTGCAGGCCGGAGCCGCAGAAGCGGTTCACGGTCGTCCCCGGCACCTCGACCGGCAGCCCCGCGGCGAGCACCGCGCCGCGCGCGATGTTGAGCCCCTGCTCGCCGACCTGCGTGACGCAGCCCATGATCACGTCGTCGACGTCCTGCGGCTTGAGCCCCGCGTGGGACAACGCCGCCGCGAGCGTCTGCGCCAGCAGATCGACGGGGTGGAGCTCCGACAGCGCTCCCTTCCGCTTCCCGCGCGCGGTTCGCACCGCATCGACGATGATCGCTTCTGTCACCACGTCCTCCTGCCCGCAGGCTCGCAGGTCCGCTCGGCGGGCCGGAATGCGTCCATCAGGTCCGCGGCGGGAAAAGCGTACCGCCGCCCCGTCGCCGGCTGCTATCCGTGCCGGAAGGGATTCTTCCGCACGATGGTCTGCACCCGCTCGGCCCCCACCGACACGGCGATCGCCTCTACCCTGACCAGGTCTTCCACCCGCTCGACGTACCTGCGCGCGTTCTCCGGCAGGTCCTTGTACTCGCGCACGTCCGCGATGGGCTCCTTCCATCCCGGCAGCTCTTCGTACACGGGCTGCGCCTGCTCGAGCAGCTCGGGATCGGAAGGGAACTCGTGGACGACCTTGCCGTCGTCGAGCCGGTACCGCACCGCGATCTGGAGCTTCTCGAAGCCGGTGAGTACGTCGAGCTTGGTCAAGGCCAGCCCGGAGAGCCCGTTGACGCGCGCCGCGTAGCGCAGGACCAGCGCGTCGAACCAGCCGCAGCGCCTGGGGCGCCCGGTGGTGGCGCCGTACTCGACGCCGACGGTGCGCAGGCGGTCGCCGGCCTCGTCGTGCAGCTCGGTGGGCAGCGGACCGTTCCCGACCCGCGTGGTGTACGCCTTGCTGATGCCGATGACCGAGTGGATCGCGGTCGGCCCCAGGCCCGCCCCGACCGCGGCGTTGCCCGCCACCGTGTTGCTGCTGGTCACGAACGGGTACGTTCCGTGATCCACGTCGAGGAGCGTGCCTTGCGCGCCCTCGAAGAGCACCGCCTTGCCCCGCTCCACCTCGTGGGCCAGCTTCTCGCTGGCGTCGCCGATGTACGGGGCCAGCTTCTCGCCCAGCCCGGCGGCCCAGGAATGCACCTTCTCCAGCTCGACCGGCTCGCCCCCGAGCGCGCGGATCTGGGCGTTCGCCTCCTCGAGGCGCTCCGCCAGGCGGTCTCGCAGGGCGTGGTGCTTGAGGAGGTCGCGCATGCGGATCCCGCGCCGCGCCACCTTGTCCTCGTAGCAGGGGCCGATGCCGCGGCCGGTGGTGCCGATCTTGGTGCGTCCGGTCTTCTGCTCCCGCCCCAGGTCGATCCGCTTGTGGTAGGGGAAGATGACGTGGGCGTTCTCGCTCACCACCAGCTGCGCGGGGTCGGAGAGCAAGCCGCGGCTCTTGAGCAGATCGATCTCGTCGTCGAGCGCTTCCGGGTCGACCACCACCCCGTTCCCGATGAAGCACCGCTTGCCGGCGTGCAGCACGCCGCTCGGCACCAGGTGCAGCACCGTCTTCACCCCGCCGACCACCAGCGTGTGGCCGGCGTTCGCCCCTCCCTGGTAACGCACCACCACGTCGGCCCACGAGGTGAAGAGGTCGACGATCTTCCCCTTCCCCTCGTCACCCCATTGGGCGCCGACGATCACGACGTTGGACATGGACCTTGAGTACCACGGGTGGCGGGGTTCAGAGGACGACTTGCCGCACCTCGAGCACGTGGGGCAGCTTGCGCAGCCTGTCCAGCGTCTCGGGGCTGGCCGTCCCGTCGATGTTGACCAGCGCCAGCGCGCGGCCCGTCCGGGCCTCGCGGGCGAGCGCGAACTGGGCGATGTTCACCTGCGCCTCGCCGAGAGTGCGACCCACGTTGCCGATCACGCCGGGCTTGTCCTGGTTCACCATCACGAGCACCGTGCCCTGCGGCGCGGCCTCGACCGCGAACTCGTTCACGCGCACCACGCGGGGCTCGCGCTTCCCGATGATGGTGCCCGCCACCTCGGTGGTTCCGGCCTTCGAGCGCAGCTTCACCGTCACCAGGCTGGCGAAGTCGGGCGTCTCGTTCCTCTTCACCTGGGTGACCGAGAGGCCCCGCTCCTTGGCCAACGCCGGCGCGCTCACCTCGTTGACCGGCTCGGCCAGGAAGGTGCCCAGGACTCCCTTGAGCACGGCGGCGGTGAGCGGCGCGGTCGGCTGCTCCGCCACCTCTCCGGCATAGGAGATCTCGATCTGCTCCGGCGCGGTGGCGGTCTCGCCCTCGAGCGCGAGCTGCGCGCTGAGCCCGCCCATCTTCTCGCAGAGGCGGAGGAAGGGCCCCAGGCGCTCGAGGACTTCCCCGGAGACGCTGGGCACGTTCACCGCGTTGCGGATGGTGCCGGTGGTCAGGTAGTCCACCATCGCCTCGCAGACGATGGTGGCCACGTTCTGCTGGGCGTCCTCGGTCGACCCGCCCAGGTGCGGAGTGCCGATGAAGTTGGGGCAGGAGAAGAGCGGATGGCCTTCGGCGGGCGGCTCCTGCTCGAAGACGTCGAGCGCGGCGCCGCCCAGCTTGCCGGCCTTCAGGGCCTCGGCGAGGGCCTTCTCGTCGACCAGGCCCCCGCGGGCGCAGTTGACCAGGAGCGCTCCCGGCTTCATCTGCGCGAGCTGCGGGGCGCCCACCATGTTCTTCGTCTGCTCCGTGAGCGGGACGTGCAGCGTGATGGCGTCCGAGCGCTTCCAGATCTCCGCCAGGTCGACCAGCTCGATGCCCAGCTTCTCGGCCGCCTCGGCGGCGAGGAACGGGTCGTAGCCCAGCACTTTCATCCCGAAGGACTGCGCCCGCCTGACCACCAGCGCGCCGATGTTGCCGGTGCCGATCACGCCCAGCGTCTTGCCCAAGAGCTCGCGGCCCGAGGCGAACTTCTTCTTCTCCCACTTGCCGGCGCGCGTGCTCTGCGAGGCGTCGGCGATCTGCCGGGCGAGCGCGAGCAGCAGCGCGAGCGTGTGCTCGGCCACCGAGACGCTGTTCCCTCCGGGCGCGTTCATCACCACCACGCCCCGGCGCGAGGCCGCGCCGAGGTCGATGTTGTCCACCCCGGTGCCCGCGCGGCCGATGACGCGCAGCTTCTGGGCCGCGTCCAGGACCTCCTTGGTCACCTTGGTGGCGCTGCGGACCGCCAGCGCCTCGTAGCCGCCGATGATCTCGCGCAGCTCCTGGGGTTTCAGCCCGATGCGCACGTCCACCTGCGCGCCGGGGATGCGCTCCAGGATCGCCTTGGCCTCGGAGGAGAGATCGTCGCTGATGAGGATGCGCATGACCGTCCTTACCCCCGCAGCTCCGGCCCGGAGGGCGCTCCCGCCTCGGCCATGGCGGCCTGGGCGGCGGCGAGTCCCGCGCCGAGCTGCGCCTTGGCGCCCAGGTCCCGGAGGCCCCGCTCGATGGCGCCGACCACCACCAGCATGTCGAAGTCGTCGAAGTAGCCGAGGTGCGCGATGCGGAAGATCTTGCCCTTCGCCGCGTCCTGCCCGCCGACCAGCTTGATCCCGTACTGCTTGAAGAGGTGCTTGACCAGCTTCTCCGAGTCGGTGCCCTCGGGTGCGAGCACGGTGGTCATCGCCGCGCTGGGCGCCTTCGAGTACAGCTTCAGCCCCAACGCCTGCATGCCGGCGCGGGCCCCGCGGGCGAGCCGCTCGTGGCGCGCGAAGCAGGCCTGCAGGCCTTCCTCGCGGAACATCTGCAGCGACTCGTCGAGCCCTTGGACCAGCGAGATGGCCGGGGTCCAGGCGGTCTGGTTCTTCCGCTGGTTGTCGCGCTCGCGCTTCACGTCGAAATAGAAGCGCGGCAGGTCGGCCGTCTCGTTCAGCTTCCAGGCCTTCTCGCTGGCGGCGAGAAAGGCCAGCCCGGGGGGCAGCCCCAGCGCCTTCTGCGACCCGGAGACCATCACGTCGATGCCCCAGGCGTCGAACGGCAGGTCGAAGGCGCCGAGCGCGCTGATCGCGTCCACCACCAGGATGGCCGGGTGGTTCCGGGTGATCTGCGCCAGCTTCTGCACGGGGTGCGCCACCCCGGTCGAGGACTCGTTCGCCTGCACGAACACGGCCCTGGCGCCGGGGTGCTCCTCGAGCGCCGCTTTCACCGCGCCCGGGTCGACGGCGCTGCCCCACTCGACCTTCAAGGTGACCGCGTTGACGCCATAGCTCTTCGCGAGCTTCCCCCACCGCTCCCCGAACTTGCCGGCGTCGATCACGATCGCCTCGTCGCCTCGTCGCAGGAAATTCACGAGCGACGCCTCCATCGCGCCGGTCCCGCTGGAGGCGAGCTGCACCACGTCCTGCTTGGTCTGGAACAGCCAGGCGAGGCCCTCGCGGCAGCGCGCGAACACCTGCTCGAACTCGGGCGAGCGGTGGTGGAGGATGGGCTGCGCCATGCGCAGCGAGATGCGCTCGGGAACGGGGGTCGGACCGGGTGTAAGCAGGCGGATCTTCTTCACGGCAGCCTCCGCGGATCGAGAAGCCGTGAAGTAGATGCCGCAGTGCGTTGTGTCAAGCGCAACGACAGGAACGCAGCCCCACCTACTGGCTCACCTGCGGAGTGCCCTGCCGGGCCGATGTTCACCAGGGCGCCTCGAGCGAGAGGAGCGCCCGCGCCTCGGCCACGGTGGCCGGCTCGCGGCCGGTGTCCCGGGCCATCCGCACCGCCTTTTCGACCAGGTCGCCGTTGGACTTCGCCATCTGCGTGCCCTGGGCGTCGAGGTAGAAGTTGTCCTCCAGCCCGACACGCACGTTGCCGCCCAGCGAAAGGGCCGCGCCCACCATCCGCCACTGCTGGTGCGAGATCCCGACCACCTCCCAGGTGGAGTCGGGGGGCGCCTCGCGCGCCTGCACCGCGAGGTTCTCCGCCGTGGCGCGGATCCCGCCCAGGACGCCCATGATGAAGCTGAACTGCAGCGGGCGGTCGAGCAGGCCCTGGTCGATGAGCGGCCAGATGCTGTTGGTGTGGCCCACGTCGAAGCACTCCAGCTCGGGCTTCACGCCCGCTTCCTTCATCACGCGCAAGAGGTAGGAAATGTCCTTGAAGGTATTCTCGAAGACGAAATCGAAGACGAACTCCTTCCGGCGCGCCGAGTACTTGGCGTAGTTCATCGAGCCCATGTTGAGCGCGCCGAGAGCGGGCTTCACCTCGCGGATGTGGGCGACGCGCCCCTCCATCGAGCCGATCCCGCCCGTGGAGAAGTTCAGGATCACCGGGCAGCGCGCCTCGATCTCGCGGCGGATGGCGGCGAACACCGCCGGCTCGTAGGTCGGTCCGCCCTCGTCGGTGCGCGCGTGGATGTGCACCACCGCGGCGCCCGCCTCGTAAGCGCGGCGGGCTTCCTCGGCGATCTCGGCGGGCGTGTAGGGCACCCAAGGGCACTGTTCGCGCGTGGCCAGGACGCCGGTCAGCGCGCAGGTGACGATCACCTTGTCCTGCACGGCTACCTCCCCTTCCAGTCCGGCGGACGCTTCTGCAGGAAGGCCGACACTCCCTCCGCGGCGTCCTCGAGCTGCGCGTTCAGGCCGAGTTGCGCGGCCAGCGCCTCGAGCTGCTGCTCGTACGGGAGGTCCTGCGTGGCGTAGAACGCGCGCCTCCCCATCCGGAGCACGGCGGGGCTCTTGCCGGCCAGCATGCAGCAGATCTGGTCTACCCTAGCGGCGAGCTGAGCGCGCGGCACCGCCGCGTTGAGCAGCCCGATGCGCACCGCCTCCTCCGCGTCGATGCGCCGGCCCGTGAGGGAGAGGTCGAGCGCCGCGCGCCGGCCGACGACCCGCTGCAGCGGTGCGAGTGCCATGTATGGAAAAAAGCCGACATCGATCTCGGGCGTCCCGAAGCGCGCGTCGTCCGCGGCTACCGCGAAATCGCAGGCGGCGACCAGCCCCAGGCCCCCGGCCAGCGCCGAGCCGTTGGCGCACGCGACGATCGGCTTGCCCAGCCGGGCCAGATCGCAGAGCAGCGCCGCATATCCGCGACGCGCCTCGTGAGCAGCGAGCGCTCCGGCGCTGCCCTCGAGCGTGCCCAGGTCGGCGCCCGCGCAGAAGGCCTGCTCGCCGGCGCCGGTGAGGCAGACCACCCGCGCAGCGGGATCGGCGTCGGCGCGCGCCAACGCCTGGCGAACCCCCGCCATCAGCTCCGCCGTGAGAGCGTTCCGCTGCGCCGGGCGGTGCAGCGTCAGCCAGCGGGCGGCGCCGCGCTGTTCCTCCAGGAGCTCGGCCACGGCCCACGGTGCCGGGCGCCCGCCGGGTCGTCAAGGTACGCGAGCGGCTACGCGAACATGGTCCGGACGACCGAGACCAGCCGGTCGACGTCTCTTTTCCCCAGGTTGTACTTGCGGCACGCCTCGATGAGCGGCCGGTACATCGGGTCGACGCCGTTCTCGCCCTGGTCGTCGAACAACGTGGCGAGGGGGACCTCGAGCGCTCCGGCGATCTTGGACAGCGTCTCGAGGTGCGGCGATCGCTCGCCGCGCTCGATCATGGAGAGGAACGAGACGCTGATGCGCGCACGCTCGCTCAGCTCCTCCTGGGTGAGCTTTGGACCCACGCGCGCGAGCCGCAACTGGCGGATCTTGCGGCCGACCTCCTTGACCACGCTAGCCTGACCCATCGCGTTCCGCAGACCCTCCCGCCTCCGCTCCTCCCCACGCTTGGTGCGAGTTACGTACGAAAACCGCGTCTAGTGTGCCAGACACGCTGAGTGAAACCGGAACAGAATTCCACCACGAATCGCGCGATCTGTCCCATCCAAAAATGTCGCAGACGCAACGGATGTTTTCAAGTCGACGAGAGCCCGAACGACCCCAGCGATTTGAGGTCGAGGAGCACCCCGATGGACGGCCCCCTGAGGAGCTTGCCGCCGATGAAGGGGAAGCTGGCGTAGAGCTGGATCCCGGCGCAGCGGCAGGGCGTCTCGTAGACGAGCGCCAGGCGGTGCGACCAGTCGGCCGTGTCGGGCGGGAGCCCTCCCGCCGCCAGGAGGTGGGACGCGTCGTACAAGACACGGATGCCTTGCCTGCGCAGCGGGAGCGTAGCCGAGCCACCGAACCCCGCCGACCCGAACAGATCGCCGGCGTCGGAGGCGACCTGCGCCGCCGCGAACAACTCGTCGATCCCCGCGCGGATCCGCTCGGAAGCCGCGCCGCGCTGCAGCGACAAGCCGCCGTGCACCTCGTCGCCACGTGCATCGTGCAGGCTGAAGCCGCCTCCCAGCAACGTCAGCGCACGGAGCCGCCAGTCGTACTGGGCAGAGGCGCCGAAGCTCGCCGGTCCCCATGCGAATGCGGCTGCCGCCCCGGTCTCTCCGATGCGCGCCCCGGTATTCCCCGCGCGAAGGACGAGGTCCTGCCGCAGGTCCACGGTGACTACGCGCGCCGGCGCATGTCCTGGCGCGGACTTGCTCCAGAGGGCCTGGGCGACGCGCAGCGTGGCGAGCGTCTCGCCGGCCTCGGGCGCGGCGCCGTCCAACTCGTCGTAAGGCCGCCGCGCGGCCGGCACCGCCAGTCGGGCCGGTGGGAGCCCGGGGCCGGGCGGAGGCTCCTGGGCGACCCCTTGCCGGGCCGCGCCCGGAGCCGAGGAGAAGTCCGGCCCTCCTCCGTCGAAGGGGTCGCCGATCGCCGGTCCGCCCGAGCGCAGCGCACGGGTGATGGTCCGCAACTCGATGCCCGGCTCGACCGTGTGCAGCAGGCTGCCGAAGGCACGCTCGAGCGAGATCTGGGCGCGAACGGAGGCGATGCCATACAGGCGCCGCCGGTTGCGCGCCGGGTCGTTCTCGAACAGCCAGGCGTCGGCGCGGGCGCCCAATTCCACGGCGAGGAGCAGCGGTAAACCGGAAGCGCTCCACGACAGGCGCGGCGAGGCGTCGAACCGGACCGCCGGCGCCCGGCCCAGGCCCAACGGGTCGGTGACGGGGACCGGGGGAGGCTGTGCGTTGGGCGCGCCCAGATCAGTGGGACCGAAGCCGGTGTCGCGTTCGCGTGGGTCGAGCCGGGTGAATGGCGCGAACCGCGCCGCGCTCAGCTCGGCCGAGAAGGCGAACGGTCCGACGCGCGCCGGCGCGAGCTGCCCGAACACGTTTGGGAGCCGCTGGAAGGTCGCCCGCCGCTCTGCACCGAACAGCCGCCGGTCCGGGTTGGCCCCATCGTTGCCGGTCCGGACGTCCAGCAACACCGTGGCGTCGACGCCCGCAGCGGCGGGCCCCTGGGTGCGAACGATGCCCGCGTGGGTCCGCAGCGCGTCGAGGAACCGGTCCAGCTCCCGCAGCTCGGTGTCCTGCAGGTACATGCTGTCGGTCGCGAGCGTCCCTTGCGCGGCCGCCAGCACTCCGGGTGCCTCGGTCCGATGCGAGAAGCGAAGCACGCCGCGAACTCCGTCGAAACCGCGGCCCGGCGAGCTGGGGATCTCGCCCCGGTGGACTTGCCCGGCCAGGGTGTAGTCCAGCGACGGGTTCGAACCGCCGGGCGAATCCTTCTGTTTCGCGTCCCGCACCAGGTCGACGTCGAGCTGCCCGCCCGTGCGCTCGACGGGGGCGTACCGGAGCTCGAGGCCCAGGCGCGGCCCCACCACCCCTCGCGTGGTGGGCGCCGCGGTGGTTCGGCCGCCGCTGCCGGTGAAGATCCCCGGCGCCACCGTCAGGTCGTAGCTGCGGCCGAGCGTCAGGAAGAGGGGCACCTCGGTGCCGAATCCGGTGATGGCGGCGTACTGGAACGGCGGAAAGAGCAGGCCCGACTGCCGCTCGGTAAGCGGGAGCGACACCGGGACGAGCAGAGGCACCGATGCGCCCAGGAGCTGCAACCGCGGGCTGCTCAGGCGCGCGCGGTCGTCCTTGACCTCCACCTCTGGCGCGGTGAGCTCGAAGTCGGGCTCACCCGCGCAGTCGCACGGGGTCATGGTGACGGCCTCGGCGACCAGGGCGCCGGAAGGCAGCCGGCGCACCCGCTTGCCGGTGAGGACCAGCGCATTCTTGCCGGCGGCGCGGACCGCGGCGCGGTCGGTCAGCAGGCTGGGCGACGGCGCCGTGCGGTCCTTGAGGAAGAGCGTGGCGTCCTTCAGGTCCGCCGACTTCGACTCGAGGTCCACCACCGCCGCCTCCGCCACCACCACCTGGCGGCCTTGCACGGCCAGCACCCCTCCCTCCAGGCGCAGGATGCCCGTGCGGCGGTCGAGCGAGCCGCGCGCGGCGCGCAGGATGGCGGGGCCGCGCGTGGCGATCACGTGGCCCTCCAACACCAGCTTGCGGTCTTCCCAGTCGTAGACGAGGCGGTCGGCGGTCAGCTCGACCTCGTCGGCTTGCGGGCCGCCGGCGGCGCTCCCGCCCTGCGATCGGGCAGGCAAGCTCCCCGCGCACAGGAGGACGGCGGCGATGGCGGCTCGTCTCCTCATCGTCGGCATCCACGATGTTCGCGCTGCGAAGAGCGCAGCGCCGCCGGACACGGCGGCGACTGGCCGCGGGGGCTTTCAGCTTCCGGGCGTGAACGACACGGTCAGGAGCGAACCGCTCTGGTTCAGGTGGACCTCGGCAGGCTCGCGCAGCTCGATGCGGACTTCGGTCCCTCCCTTCACCTCCTGGGGGACCACGCGCTGGACGGGCCCTCCGAAGAAGCGGGTGTCCAGGGGCCGCCGGTTGTTGGCCACCGGGATGGCCGCATTGGGGAGGTGGAGTAGCACGGCCCGATCCGACGACGAGACCCCGTACTGCAGCGGTCGGTCACTGCGCACGATCACTTCACCTCCGGCCTGGGGCCGGAACCCTATCCCGGTGATCGCGGCATGTCCCGCCGCCAGTGCCCGCGCCCTGGGTCGCTCCAAGGCGTGCGGCGGCCGCTCGCCGCTCTCCGTCCTCTTGGCTCCGACCAGTGCCACGGTGGGCAGCCCCTCTCGCTCGCGTATTTCGGGGATCTGGGTGTGGTCGGGCTCCGCCCTGAATGTCGCCGTCGGTGTCGCTGTCGGCGTCGCTGTCGTTGTCGCTGTCGCAGTCGCTGTCGGAATCGGTGTCGCTGTCGCAGTCGCTGTCGGCGTCGCAATCGCTGTCGCTGTCGCAATCGGTGTCGCTGTCGGAATCGGTGTCGCAGCCGCTGTGCCCTCCCCACCGTCCGCGCTGTCGCTCCGCGCCAGCGCCGCGGCGCGGGGCACTCTCACCTCGATCCGGTTCCCCGCTGCCCGCACGTCGAACTCCACATCGCCCGCCAGCTCGATCACCACCCGCGCCGTGTGCGCTCCCGCCGCGGCCACCGCGATCCGGCGCACCGCTCCGTCCCCGACCTCCTGCCCGGCAGGCACCCCCGCGACGGTGGTCTCGGCCAGGTCGACCACCACGCGGGGCGGCCCGGCGAGCTTGAGGGTGGTGAAGCTCAGCGGCTGGTCGGCGTCGAGCTGCACGAGCGTCGCGTCGGGTCCCGCCACGGGCCGCACCGACAGGAGCCTGCCGCCTCCGGCCCCGGCTGCGGCGGTGGCCAGCAGCGCGATGACGGAGGCGGTGCGCACCAGCGGGACGCTAGCACGCGCCTCCCCCCGTCCCAAGCAAGTGGCCCGTTCCGGAGGTCAGCCGCTCGCGTGGCCGACCGCCCTGCGGGAGCGCTCGCGGCGCGCTGCGTAGTCGACCAGGTTCTTCACGTCCTCGCAGATCTGGCGCAGATCGTAGCCGACTGTGAGCTCGAGGTGGGAGTTGTCCTTCACCGGTCGCCACAGGAAGTACTCGCTGCGCGCTTTGCGGTAGATGCTGCTGGTGCTCTTGGCCGAGGCGATCTTGTCCAGGTCGCCGAAGAGCACGGCCATCGGGCACTCGATCTCCTTGAAGTGCGCCTTGTAGTCATACCCGGTGCGGTAGCACTTCATCTCGTCCCGCCGGATCCAGCGCGCGAACTGCTCGACTACCCGGCGGGGCTCCTTCTCGCCGCCCTCGCTGAGCAGCCAGCGGAACTCCTCGGCCGTGACCCGCGCCGGATTGAGCAGCGAGCCGAAGTAGCGCGCGACCAGCTCGTAGCGGCGCAGGTTGCCGGGGGTCGAGACGCGGGCCAGCTGGCGGAGGATGGCATCCACGGGGACGTGGCTGAACCGCACCCCCCGGCGGGTGGCTCCCGCCGGCGCGATCGCGTCCGCGACGCGCTGCAGGAAGCCCGCCCCGAGGCGGCGCAGCGCTTGCGCGGCGCCGTGGCGGGCGGTGTCGAGACCGGTGGCGGCGACGCACAGGGCGTCGATGAGCGGGCCCAGCATGGCCGGCCCGAAGAGCGCGGCGGCGCGCATGAGCAAGAACCCGCGCCCGATGTCGCTGGGCGCGCCGATGGTGACCAGCCCGGCCAGGTCGCGGTGGTTGCCCGCGTAGCCGTAGCCGAGCATTCCGCCCATGCTGTTGCCCAGGTAGACGACCTTGTCGCGCCGCGTGCGCTCCTTGACCGCCTGGACGGCGGCGGGGATGTCCTCGAGCAGGTAGGTGTCGAGGTCCCAGTCCCAGTCGAGGTCGCGGGGGAGCGGCCGGCGCTCCTTCCCGCACAGCTCGATCTGGAGCTCGCGCGAGCTGCGGCCGTGGCCGCGCAGCTCGACGATGTGGCAGTCCGCGCCGAACACGAGCAGCCGCTTGACGAAGGTGGCGCAGGTGAACGCGTGCCGGTTCTGCGACCAGCCGGGGACCAGCAGCAGCGGCTCGCCCAGGATGGGCTGCTCCCACTCCTGCGGGGCGGGCCGGTAGCGGGTGATCTGCAGCACCCACCCGTCGCGCGTCCGCGCGTCGTAGATCTCCTTCCGATACAAGGACTTGAACGGGATCTCCTCGAGCGGCGGGGGAGGTGGGGCGTGGAGGCGTCGCATGTTGGATCCGGCGCCGGAGCCGGCACTTCCTCTCGCGGGGGGCGCTACCGCCCTCGATCCAATCTAGGGCTTCGCTGCAGCCACGGCAAAAACGTTCACAGTCGCTCGCTCGGCATGGGGGCGGCCGGGCGGCCCCGCAGGGCGGCCTGCACCGCGGCGGCGAGGTAGAGCGACCCGCAGCAGAGGACGCACCCGTCCGGCCCCGCCGCCGCCCGCGCGGCCTGCAGGGCCTCGCGCACGCTCGGGTACACGGCGCAGGGTCCCCCGCCCAGCCCGCGTGCGGCCGCGGCGAGCTGTTCCGGCGCCGCGGCGCGCGGAGAGTCGACCGCGCACAGGTGCGCGCCCGCGGCGAGCGGCAACAGCTCGCGCAGCATGGCGGCGTGGTCCTTGTCGTCCATCGCGGCGAACACGAGCTGCACCGGCCGCCGCCCGGCGAGGGCCGGCAACGCGTGCGCCACTGCCCGAGCAGCGTGCGCATTGTGCGCGCCGTCCAGCAGCACCAGCGGCCGCTCCGCCACCACCTCCAGCCGGGCCGGCCACCGCGCGGTGCGCAGCCCCTCGCGCACGTGCTCCAGCCCGACCGGCAGGCCTCGTCCGGCCGCCGCCTGCAGCAGCGCGCACGCCAGCGCCGCGTTCCCTCGCTGGTAATGACCCGGAAGCGCCAGCCCGGTAGGCCCGGTGGACGCTGCGTCCTCGCTCCCCCCGGCCACCCCCTCCCCCGCGCCGACCGAGACGCGAGCTCCGTCGGGACCGGCATAGCAGAAGGGCCTGACGTCGCTGCTCTCGTAGACGTAGTCGCGGCCGGGCCGCCAGAGCGCAATGCCCAGCTCCCGCGCACGCGCTTGCACGACGTCGGCCACCGCGCGCGGCTGGCCGGCGCTCACCGCCGGAGCGCCCGTCTTGAGGATGCCCGCCTTCTCGGCCGCGACGTGCGCGAGCGTGGGTCCGAGCCACCTGGTGTGCTCCAGGGCGATGGGCGAAAGCGCGCAGGCGAGCGGCTCGACCACGTTGGTCGCGTCGAGCCGCCCTCCCAGGCCGACCTCCACGACCGCCACCTGCACGCGGTCCTGCGCGAAGGCGACGAAGGCCATCAAGGTAGTCAGCTCGAAGAAGGTGAGACCGTCGTCGCGCAGCGCCCAGGGCACGCGCCGGACGATCTCCTCCAGCAGCGCGGCGGCTCGCTCTTCCGAAACGGGCTCGCCCGCCAAGCGGATGCGCTCGCAGAAGTGGAACAGGTGCGGCGAGGTGTACAGGCCGGTGCGCAGGCCGGCCGCGCGCAGGGCCGCTTCCGCGAAGGCGCAGGTGGAGCCCTTCCCGTTGCTGCCGGCGACGTGCAGCACCGGGAAGGCGAGGTGCGGGTTGCCCAGCAGCGCCACCGCCTCGCGCATCCGCGCAAGGCCCAGCTTCATGCCGAAGTTGCTGCGCCGGAACAGCAGCTCTTTGAGGTCCTCGAACCCGTACGCCATCAGCTGAGCAGGCCGAGGAGCTGCGCCAGCCGATCGCGCAGCTCCTTGCGCGGGACGATGGCGTCGATCATCCCGTGCTTGAGCAGGAACTCGCTGCGCTGGAATCCTTCGGGCAGCTTCTGCCGCAGCGTCTGCTCGATGACGCGCGGCCCGGCGAATCCGATCAGCGCCCGCGGCTCGGCGAGGATCACGTCGCCCTGGAAGGCGAACGAGGCGGCCACGCCGCCGGTGGTCGGGTCGAGCAGCACGCTGATGTAGGGCTGCCGGACGTGGCGGAAGCGGGCCAGCGCCGCGCTGCACTTCGCCATCTGCATGAGCGAGAAGATCGCCTCCTGCATGCGCGCGCCGCCCGAGGCGGAGAAGACGATGGCCGGGATGCGCCGGTCGGTCGCCCGCTCGAAGATGCGGGTCACCTTCTCGCCCACCACCGAGCCCATCGAGCCGCCCATGAACCCGAAGTGGAAGGCGCCGATCGACACTTCGCGGCCGGCGAGCCGGCCGATGCCGCTGACGAACGCCTCGGTCTCCCCCGCGCCTCTCGCGGCGGCGCGGATGCGCTCCCGGTACCTCTTCGAATCGCTGAACTGCAGCGGGTCGGTCGACTCGAGCCCGAGATCGTGCTCGACGAAGCTGCCGGGGTCGAGCACCAGGTCGAGGCGGCGCCGCACCGGCAGCTCGAAATGCTCGCCGCACTTCGGGCAGAGCTCGAGGTTCCGCTCGACCTCCTGCTTGTAGATGATCTCGCCGCACTCGTCGCACTTGATCCACAGGCCTTCGACGCGCGTGCGCTTGTCCTGCGCCGGCAACTTGGGCGCAGGGACCTTGTGGTACCAGGCCATGCCGCTTTACTAGCACGGCTTCAGTTCAGCTTCTCGTCCTGCAACCCGAAGAAGGTCTGGAGCGACTCGAGGATCCTGCTCTTCTCCTCGCGCACGCGGGCCTTCTTCTGGTCGGCGTTGAGGCCCTCGCGCACCGCGGCCAGCTCGACGCGGCGGCGGGCCATGACGTTGGAGACGCTCTCGGCGATCTGCGGCCGCTGCTTGAGCACCCGCTGGAACGCTTCCTTGTCCAGCCGGTAGCACTCCACCTCGCTGGCGGCGATCACCGAGGCGGTGCGCGGTTCGCCCGTCACGACGCCCATCTCGCCGAACACGTTGGGCGCCGCCATGCGGGTGACCAGCTTCTCCGCGCCGTTGTCCGCGCGGATCTTCACCTCCACCTCGCCCTTGGTGAGCACGTACAGCCAGTGCGCGGTGGCGTTCTGGCGGGTGATCACCTCGCCGCGGCCGAAGGGCGCCAGCCGCATGAAGGTGGCGAGCTGCACGCGCTCGTCGCTGGAGAGCGAGGAGAGCATCTCGATCTGCTCCAGCGCCGCCACCCGGTGCGCCATCTCGCGCTCCTGCTTGCGCTCGCGGTGCTCCGGGTCGTCGTGGGAGACGAAGACCGCCGTCCCCGGCAGCGCCAGCGGGATGCCGGCGCGCCTGAGCGCCACGTACACGCGCACCCGAACCGCGCTGGAGGTGAGGTCGTCCTGCGCCAGGTCGGTGAGCCAGTAGCGCACGGCGTAGTTCGCGAAGCTCTCCCCTCCCTGGCGGGCGAAGTCGAAGCAGATGCAGTTGGGCGGGGGGAACGCCGCCAGGTTGGCGATGGGCGTCGACTGGAGGGCGTCCTCGACGACGTTGATGACCTCCTCCGGCGAGTAGCGGAAGTCGACGTTGAAATAGACCCACATGCGGTGCTGGGTGGGCTGGTCCTCGCGCTCGCCGAGGATGAGGATGTTGTCGTTGAGCAAGAGCGAGTTGGGGACGATCACCGTGTCCCAGTTGCGCGTCTCCACCACCGTGTGCCGCCAGCGGATCGCCTTCACCTTGCCCTGCTGGCCGGTGGGGAGCTGGAGCCAGTCGCCGACGTGGATCGAATCGTCGAGCTGCAGCGCGATGCCGCCCAGCACGTTGCCGAGCGTCGCCTGCAGCGAGAGGCCGAGCACCACGGTCACCACCGCGCTGGTGGCGATGATCCCGGAGAGCTGCACCCCGCTCCGGTGCAGCATCCCGATGAAGGCCAGGATGTAGGCCGCTCCCAGCGCGACGTCGTGCACGATGTTCGCGATCTCGATCCGCAGCGCGAGCAGCACCAGGTCGAAGAGCAGGATGGCGATCAGGTCGATGACCACCAGCACCTCGAACAAGTCGGCCAGGAACCACACGCGCCGCGACCAGCCCTCGGCGTGGACCCAGTGCAGCACCGCCGCCACCGCGAAGGTGGTCACGTAGAGCATCACCAGGATGCTCGCCCGCCGGATCCGCCGCCGCTTCTTGGGCGCGAACCGCCCGACGAAGGCGGCCATCACCACCAGCGCGGCGCCGAGGATGAGGATGGTGGAGGGCGAGGCGTACCCGAGCCACTGCCGCGCCCGCGGACTGGGCGCGGGCAAGGCGAATGGATCCTGCGACTCGATCTGCTGAGAGACGATGACTGCCCCTGCTCCCGCGGCGGCGGCCGCGGCCGCGTTGGTCTGCTGCTGTTGCAGCTGGAGCTGCGCGGCCTGCTGCTGCTGCGACGGCGCCGAAGGCGCGGACGGCTGCGCGCCGGCGCTGCCCTGCTGGGCGGCGGCGGCGAGCCCGATTGCGGAGGCGAGGAGGAAGCTGCGGAGTGACATGAGCGTCAGAACGTATAGACGTCGTCGAGCTCGCAGATCTGCAGGTAGTCGCGGCGGAGCGCGGCGACCTCCTTCTTGACCTCGTCGATGACGCTGGGCTTGAGGTGGTAGAGGTAGATGCGGGCCCCGCGCCGGTCGAGCTTCTCCAGCTCGCTCATCACCGTGCGCGGGGTGAGGTGGCCGGAGACGTCCGCGAGCCACTGCATGTGGCTGGGGAACGACACCTCCAGGAAGACGGCCTTGAGGTCGGGCGTGGCGTTGATCGCGCGCCAAAGCTCGTCGGTGGGTCCCGTGTCGCCGGAGAAGGCCACCGCCCCGCTCTTCGACTCGAAGATGTACCCGACCGAATAGACCGGGTGGTGCACCGGGATGGCCCGGATGCGGTAGCCCTGGCAGGTCACCGGGTCGCGGATGGGCATCTCCTCGAAGGCGATCACCGGGTTCTCGGGGGTGGGGATCACGCGGAAGTCGGGCCAGACGCGGTTGTTGAAGACGTCCTTGTCCATCGCCTGAATCGTCTCGGCCGGACCGTGGACGACGACCGGCTTCTGCCGCCGACCGACCAGGACGTCGGTCATCATCGGCACGTCCTTCATGTGATCGAAATGGCTGTGGGTGAGGAAGATGTCGTCGATCTGCAGGATCTCGTCGAGCCCCAGGACGGAGGTGATCGCGCCGCCGTCCACGCACAGCTTCCCGTCGACGAGGAAGCAGGTCGTGCGGTGCTTGGGCAGCTCTCCGCCGTGGCAGCCGAGGACGCGCAGCTTCATCAAGTGTCCCCGAACCGTTCCTTCATCTCCAGGAACTCGAGGTACTTCTGCATCTTGCCCAGGTCGGGGACAACCACGCCATCGGGCTGGAGCAGGATGATGCGCGCCTTGGCGATCTTGTCGAGCGCGGCCTGCACCGCCTCGACGGAGAGGCCCATGCGGCCGTGCAGCTCGGCCGCGTTGATGGAGACCAGCTTTCCTTGAGGCGTGTCGCGCCCCCTGGTCGCGCTCGAGAGGAGGAAGTGGACCACGCGGCTGCCGGGATCCTTCAAGAGGAGATTTTCGATCTGCTGGTCCGCCTCCTGCAGCCGGTCGGAGAGCTTCTTGATCAGGCGGACGGCGATCTCCACGTTGCCGCGGATCATCGCCTCGAAGGTGCGGGGGTCGATCACGAGGAGCTTGCCGTTCTCGGCCATCACCGCTCCGGCGGAGCGCGGCTTGTTGTTCAGGATGGCCATCTCGCCGAAGAACTCGCCGGCGCCGAGCGTCGCGAGGATCTTCTCGGTCTCGCGCACCTTCTTGGTGATGTTCACCTTGCCGGATTGGACGACGAACATCTCCCGGCCCGGCTCCCCTTCGCGGAAGAGGATGTGGCCCTTGGGGAACTCGCGGCCGAAGCGCTGGAAGAGCTGGTCCTCGCCTGCCATGTCCCCTCTCGTCGCCCCCCGGGGTCAGCGACCCGCCCGCGCACCCTGCGAAGCGCGCTCCCGCCTACACTCCGTCCGTCAGTCGTATCAGGCGCTCGCGAGGCCGGTCAATTTTGCGACATTGTGGAGAAAGGTAGGAAAAACAGCGTCATTTGTGCTCCATGCGGAACACGCCGTCCCAGCGTTCCCCGGGGGGCTCGGAGGCCATCCGCTCGCAGCGCGCGGCGAGCAGGCGCGAGGGCCCGTCGTCCGGGAAGCGCTCGCGCAGAGACTCGAAGTCGACCCTCGCTTCCGCGAAGCGCTGCTCGCGGTAGAGCGCCAGACCGCGGGCATATCCGTCGAGCAGCGGGAGGTCCTCCGCCGGTGCCGCGCCCTTCCCGCGCAGCTCGAAGAGGCGGACCGGCTCCTTCTTTCCCTTCACGCGAACCGAGTCCAGCTCGCGGACGCAGGGCTCGCCGCCCGAGACGCGCGCCGCCTCGAGCGTCGCGAAAGTGATCAGCGCGTGGGTCCCGTACTCCTTGTTCAGTCCCTCGAGGCGGGAGGCGAGGTTCACGTTGTCGCCCATCACCGTGTAGCTGAAGCGCTGCTCGGATCCCATGTTGCCCACCACCATGGGTCCGGAGTTGATCCCGATGCCGATCTCGATGTCCGGCAGGCCGGGATCCTCGACCCGCCACCTCTCTTTGAGGCGCTTCAGGGCCTGCAGCATCTCCAAGGCCGCCTCGCAGCAGTCCATCGCGTGCAGAGGGTTCGAGAGCGGCGCGCCGAAGAAGGCCATCAAGGCGTCGCCGATGTACTTGTCGAGGGTGCCGCGCCGGCGGAAGACGATGTCGGTCATGGGCGAGAGGTACGCGTTGAGGAGGCGGACCAGCGCCTGCGGGGAGAGCTCCTCGGCGATGCCGGTGAACCCGCGGATGTCGGCGAACAGCACGGTCAGCTCGCGCTCCTCGCCGCCCAGCTGGAGCTTTTCCGGCTCGCGCACCATCTCGTCCATTACGTCCGGGTTGAGGTACAGCTGGAACGCCTTGCGCAGCTGCTGGCGCGCCCGCTCCTCGGTGGCGTAGCGGTAGACGGTGACCAGGACGAACATCGAGCCCGTCTCCAGCAGAGGCAGCGCGGCGATCACCTGGTACCCCGCGCGGAACAGCACCGAGACGGCCACCCACACGCCGGCGGCGGCCAGGAACGCGGCCGGGAGCGCCATCCGCACGCGCACTCGCGCGAACAGCCAGGCGAGGGCGAGCGCCAGCGCCGCCAGCGCCAGCACCTCGAGCCCCTGCAGCGTCGCGTCCCGGCGGAGGAACGTGCGCGACAGCATGGTCTCCACCGCGTTGGCGTGCGTCTCCACGCCGGAGGCGATGCGCCTGAAGGGCGTGACCCGCTGATCGAAGGTGCCTTGCGCGGTCGCGCCGATGAGCACGATCTTGCCCCGCAGAGCACCCGGCGGAAGCTTCTTCTCGACCACGTCCGCGATGGAGTAGTTGGTGAACGTGCCGTCCCCTCCCGCGTAATTGATCTGCAGGAGCCCGCGGAAGTCGGTGGGCACGAACAGCTTGCCCCCGAAGTCCAACCCGTCGACGTTCGCCCGCCCCGCGGCGCCGTCGTCCGCCGTCACCGGCGCGATGCGCGACGGTGGCAGGCCGAGCACGGCCGCCACCAGCACGGCGTCGAGCGAAGGCAGGTACCGTCCGCGCACCAGGATCGCGAGCGCCGCCTGCCGGATCACTCCGTCGGTGTCGGGCAGCGTGTTGAAGAACCCGAACGAGCCCGCGGCGGCGGCGATCGGCGAGAGCGGCGCGCGCAGGCCCGGGTATTCCTTGATCCAGGTGCGGGCGACCGGGTCCGCCTTGTCGGCTCCGCCCGCCAGCCGGTAGCGGAACTCGGGCGGCGCGATCCGCGACGGCTCGACCCGCCGGACGTTCTGCTCGACCTCGGCGTCCTGGAAGGCGCCCATCTCGGGCACGGTCTGGGCGATGAACCCGAGCGCGACCTTGGCCGAGGCGCGCCGGATGGAAGCGGCGAGCGCGTGATCGGGGTCGAGGCCGGTCAGCTCCCGCTCCAGCTCGGCGGCATACGCGGCGTGCTCTTTCACCAGAGCATCGAGCTGCCGCCGCGAATCGGCGAGCGCGCGGCGGCCGTCCTCCAGGCGCCCCTTCACCACCCGGTAGAGCGCGTCGCCGCCCGGCTTCAGCTCCGTCCGGAGGGCCTGCAGGGCACTCGCTGCTCCGGACACGTTCGCGTCGGCGTTCCCGAACCGGTCGACCGCGGCGGAGCCGCCCGGCTGCGCCAGCGAGATCTCCTCGAACCGCTTGTGGAAGCGCTTGGCCCCGGCGAATTGCGCGCCCAGATCCTCGTCCGAAAGGCTCATGTCCAAGCCGATCGCGGCGGCTCCTTCGGCATCGAGCCGATCGACGAGCTGCGCGAGGACCCGGCGGTCCCAGGGGAAGCGGCCGAACTTCGCGATCGCCGCCTCGTCCACGGCGGCGACCACCACGCGCCCGGAGTGCGGCGCCTGGCCGCGCTGCCGGAAGCGCGCGTCGAGCAGCGCGCCTTCGACCCGACCGACGAGCGGCAGGTCCTGCCGGCTGCCCACCTCCCAGAGCTGGAGCAGCGCGAACAGAAGGCCCGTGGCGAGGCCGATGCGGAACGCCGTGAGGCGCTTCAGCCAGCGGACGATCCGGCGCATGGCGGGCAGTAAACCAGCACGCGAGGGCTGCCAGCCAACTCCCGGCCGCCGCCGCTCAGCCGTTGACGCAACGCGCTACGCGCCCGACGCGAGCCGGCTTGACGAGCGCCACGTATCGCGCCAGATGTGGGCGCACGTACGGAAATGGACGCTTCCGAGGAAGCGCGGAACCCGCCGTCCGGCAACCCACCAGAGGGAGGACAGCACGAGGCGCAAGCCGGTGGCGGAGGTCCCTTCACGAGAGGAGGTGGGCGCACGGGAGTCCCGCAAGACCGCGCCGCGCGGGCGGCGCGGTTCCTGGTAGCCGCAAACAGGGAAGCACGGAAAGGGGATCGACCATGGTTTTCGCATCGTGGGGCCGCAGGGCGCCGTTCGCGGTGGTAGCGCCCGCATTCGTCCTGGCATCGAGCGCCGCGGCGGCGCCGATCCAGCGCACCAATCCGAACTGCCCAGCCAACACAGCCTTCTACAATCCCAGCCACGGCGAAGACATCATCGTCCCCAAGGGCTTCAAGGTGGACGTCTTCGCGAAGGACCTGAACCAACCGACCGGGCTCGCCTTCGTCGGAAACGGGGACAGCTTCAAGGTCCTGGTCATCGAATCCGGCAAGGGACTGCCGGGCAACTGCAACAACAACGACGGGCCGGGCGTCGGGGGAGCAGCCGGACCCACCTCGCCGATCAATCCCTTCACTCCTGACCTGATGATCTTCGACAGCCGCGGAAAGTGCCTGCAGGGCCGCGCCGACTTCGACGCGGGGTGCACGAACAAGACGCCGATCGGGAAGCCGAACGCTGCCGGAAGGCCGAGCTTCCAGGTCGACGGACCGGCCATCGGGCTCGCGTTCGAGAACGGCTTCCGGGGCGGCACCCTCTTCGGCACCGACTCCAACCAGGGCGCCCGCGGCGCTGCCGCAGGCAAGGGCGGAGGCAACAACACCTCCCGCGTGGTGACCATCGACACCGACGCCAACACGGTGAAGACGCTCATCGGCGGTCTGCCCACCGGCGACCACCCGACCGAGCTGATCGTGGTGAAGGACGGATTCCTCTACTGGTCGCAAGGCTCGGCGACGAACTCGGGAGTGACGGGCCACGACAACGGCAACGGAGGCAACCAGCACGACATCGCCTGCGAGAGGATCCAGCTGAGCAAGAACGTGTTCGATTCGGGCGACGGCCACATGACGAGCGGATACTCGAACCACAACGTGAGGCGCCCCAACCAGTTCGTCGACGCGTTCGAGGACGCCACCGCACCGGGAATGTGCACGGGCGCCATCCTGCGCGCGCGCATCTCATCGCATCCGAAGGTCGAGCCGTTCTCCTGGGGCTACCGCAACCCGTTCGGGCTGCAATTCGCTCCCGACGACCACGCGCTCGAGGGCAAGCTGTTCGTCACCGAGAACGGCGAGGACGAGCGCGGCGCCCGCCCGGCGAACAACTCTCCGGACCGCCTCCAGATCGCCCAGCAGCACCGCGACGGCAGGCCCGACTTCCATGGCTGGCCGGACCGGTTCGGCTTCCTCGACTCGACCCAGGCCGTCTTCAACCCGGTGGGCGGACCCGGTGACGACAACGCCGCGGCGGTGGTGGGCAGGCCCGTCCTGCCGGTGCTCGACCACTTCCCGCAGCCGCCGGTCGCGCCGATCGCGCTCGAACCGGCCGACGTGGCCGCGGTTGGCCCGGACTTCGCGCCCGACTCCTTCACCGGTGGAGTGGTGAAGAAGGGCGCCGCGCTGGTGGGCCGCGAAGGGGACTTCGGCTTCTCCAAGGGCAACGGAGAGCCCGAGGCGGGGCACGACGTCGAGCTGGTGAACTTCAGCAAGCGGGGCGAGCCGCTCCAGCTCTCGCTGTCGCGCTTCGCGTTCAATTGCCGCGCGGCGAACCAGCACCTGAACCCCGACGGCAGCCCGAGGTGCAGGAACGCCGCCGGCGACGACGCCTCGGCTGAGCAGGCCTTTGCGGAGATGATCAGCGGCATCAACCGGCCCATCCAGGTGCTGTTCGGGCCGGACGGGGCCTTGTACCTCGTCGACTACGGCGCGGTGCGCGACTTCGGAGTCTCGGATCCGAGGACCCGCTTCGTCGGCGGCCCCGCGGACGGGCCGCTGATCGAGATCCCCAAGACCGGCGTCATCTGGAAGATCACCCGCACGGGAAACAACGACGGCAACCCCGACGACGACTAGCGGGCCGGTGATGCAAGAGGGGGACACCATGAGTACATGGTGTCCCCACCGCTATTGTTCGCGCTGGCACGCGGGCCCGGATCCATCTAAGGTGCGCCCCGGCCATGGGCCTCACCTATCGCGACTCGGGCGTGAACATCGGGGAGGGGGACGCGCTGGTCGAGCGCATCAAGCCCCATGCGCGCCGCACGCTTCGCCCGGAAGTGCTGGCCGGGATCGGCGGGTTCGGCGGCTTGTTCGAGATCCCCAAGGGGTATCGGGAGCCGGTGCTCGTCGCCGGCACCGACGGAGTGGGCACCAAGCTGAAGCTCGCCTTCACCAGCGGCCGGCACGAAACCGTGGGCATCGACCTGGTGGCGATGAGCGTCAACGACGTGGTGGTGTGCGGCGCCGAGCCGGTCGCCTTCCTCGACTACTTCGCCACCAGCCGGCTGCGCGCGGACCAGGCGGAGCGCGTGATCGCCGGCATCGCGGAGGGTTGCGTGCGCGCCGGCTGCGCGCTGATCGGAGGCGAGACGGCCGAGCTGCCCGGGTTCTACGCCGAGGGCGAATACGACCTGGCCGGCTTCTGCGTGGGCGTGGTGGAGAAGTCGCGCATCCTCGACGGGTCGCGCGTGCGCGCCGGCGACGCGGTGCTGGGGCTGGCCTCGAGCGGCTTGCACTCCAACGGATACTCGCTGGCGCGCAAGGTCTTCGGCGACCGGCCCACGGGCGAGCTGCTCGACCTGCTGCTCGAGCCCACGCGCATCTACGTGAAGGACTGCCTCGCGCTGCGGGCAGCGATCGACGTGCACGCCTTCGCGCACGTCACCGGGGGCGGGCTGCCGGGGAACCTCCCGCGCGTGCTGCCTCCCGAGCACCGCGCCGTGCTGCGCCCCGGGAGCTGGCCCCGGCCGCGCATCTTCGAGCTGCTCCAGAAGACGGCGAAGATCGACGATGCGGAGATGCTGCGCACCTTCAACTGCGGGGTCGGCATGTGCGCCGTGGTGCGCCGCGAGGACGCCGCCGCGGCGCGCGACCTGCTGCAGGCGCGCGGGCAACCGGCCTGGGAGATCGGCGTCATCGAGGCCGCCCCCGGGCTGGCCGAGCCCGAGGTGGTCTTCCGCTGATGGTGCATCCCCTGCGACTGGGCGTCCTCGCTTCCGGATCGGGGTCCAATCTCCAAGCGATCCTGGACGCGTGCGCAAAGCAAAGCATCGCGGCCGAGGTGGCGGCGGTCATCTGCAACGTCCCCGGCGCGCCGGCGCTGCAGCGCGCCCGCGAGGCGCGGGTGCCGGCGGTGCTGCTGCCGCACCAGGAGCATGCCCGGCGCGAGGACTACGACGCCCGCCTGGTGGCCGAGTTGCGCTCGAGGGGCGTGGAGCTGGTGTGCCTGGCCGGGTTCATGCGCATCGTCACGCCCGTGCTGCTGTCGGCGTTTCCGCAGCGGGTGCTGAACATCCATCCTTCGCTCTTGCCCTCCTTCCCCGGGATGCACGGCGTGCGGCAGGCGCTGAGGGCGGGCGTGCGCGTCTCGGGCTGCACGGTGCACTTCGTGGACGAGCGCACCGACAGCGGGCCCATCCTCATCCAGGCGGCGGTGCCGGTGCTGGAGGGGGACACCGAGGAATCCCTCGCTGCGCGCATCCTCGCGCAGGAGCACCGGATCTATCCGCGCGCCATCCAGCTCGTCGCCCAGGGGCGCGCCGAGGTGGAGGGCCGGCGGGTGCGCATCCCGGGACCGCAGGGCGACGACGCGCGGACCCTGTCCTCTCCCCCGGTGGACGAGCCTTGAGCGACACGAGCAAACCACCGCCGATCGCGGTCCCGCCCCCGCCCGGGCCTCCCTCGTTCGTGGCTCGCCGGGTCCCCACCCTGCCCGACAAGCCGCTGCAGCGGCGGGTCTACGACGTCGCCATCATCGGCCCCGACCTCGGCGGCGCGGCGGCGGCGGCGCTGCTCGCCAAGCGAGGGCTGCGCGTCCTCATGGCGCCCCTCTCGCAGGCCGGGGTGGCGCGCGACAGCGACGGCTGGCTGCTTCCCGCCGCGCACCCGATGATCCCGCCGCTGCGGCAGCTCTCCGGCAGCATCTTCGCCCTCGACGAGCTGGGCCTCGCCGCGGACCTGCAGCGCCAGTCCGCGGGCACCGCCACCGGCGCCTTCCAGCTCCTCGGCGAGGAGCTGCGCCTCTCCCTGCCCGCCGACCAGCTCCGCCGCCGCTCCGAGCTGCGCCGCGAGCTGGGCGACGAGGCCGCAAGCACCGAAGCCGCGCTCGAGTCGCTCGAGCAGCTCGGCCGCGCCTGGGACCCGCTGGTCTCCGAGCCGCCTCCCCTCCCCGCCCGCGGCTTCTTCGAGCGCCGCAAGCTGCGGAAGATCCTGCCAGACCCGCTGCCCGAAGTGCCGCAGGGGATCGTGGGCGAGGCGCTCCACGCGCTGGCCCCGTTCGCGGCGTCGCTAGTGGGCGACACGGCTCCGGAGGCCACCGCGCGCGAGGCGGCGGCCCTCTTCCGCGCGCCCCTCCGGCTGTGGGGCGGCGCGGCGCAGCTCGCCGACCTCCTGCGGGCCAAGGCGGAGACCGCCGGCGCGCACCTCACCACCGAGAGCTGCTCGCGGCTGCGGCTCAGCCGCAAGTCGGCCATCTTCGAGCTGGCGGGCGCCGAGGTGCAGGTGAACATGGTGGTGCTCGCCTGCGCGCCCGACACCATCCGCCAGCTCTGCGACGGAGGTGGCCGCCCCGAGCGCGCCGTCGCGGACGAGGCCGATCTCAAGGTGGAGCGCAAGGAGGCCCTGGCGCACTTCGTGGTCCGCCCCGAGGGGCTGCCGCAGGCGCTCGAGGAGGCGGCGCTGTTGCTGGGAAACCCGCTGGGTCCGCTGCTCATCTCGGCGGTCCCCGCGCGAAGGGCCCGGGGCGAGGTGGCGGGCGAGCGCCTGCTCACCGTGGGCCGCCTGGTGGAGGCTGGGTTCTCGGACGGGCAGGCGCTGCTCTCGTCGGTCCGCCAGGCGCTGGACCCCGTGCTGCCGTTCTTCGAGCGCCACGTGGTGCACGAGTCGGCCGAGCTGGACCCGGTGCACGGGCAGAGGATCCTCAAGCCGCACGAAGGGCTGCATTCCGAGCCCATCGGCCTCCGGCCCGTCTCGGCGGCGCACGAGCGGGTCCTGTTCGCCTCCCGCGAGGTGTACCCGGGGTTCGGGCTGGAAGGGGCCATCCTGGCCGCGCGCGCCTGCGCCGCGCAGGCCCTGGAGCTGAGCGGGCGCAAGCAGGTCTCCGCGACTTGACAGGGCGGAATTCCCGGGTAAGTTGCGCCGTTCACTGTGGAGGGGACACCATGATTTTATGGTGTCCCCCAAATGCGATTTGATGCGATTTTGCGAGGACAGATGGCTTTCAAGTGCGACGTGTGCGGCAAGGGTCCACTCACCGGCAACCAGGTGAGCCACGCGAACAACAAGACGAAGAAGCGGACCCTGCCGAACCTGCAGCGCGTCCACGCCATCGTCGGGGGCCGGCGGATGCACGTGCGCGTCTGCACCCGGTGCCTGAAGGCCGGCAAGGTGGTCAAGGCCGCGTAGCGCGATGAGCACTGGCAACGGATCCGTTCTCCTCGATCCGCGCTCGGCGCGGCAGGCGCTGCAAGCCGCGCGCGGCGAGGACAAGGTCGACCTGCTTCTCTCCGCGCCCGACCCGGAAGCGCTGGTCCAGTCGATCCCGGAGCACGAGCTTTACCTCGCGGTGCTGGAAGTCGGCCCCGAGGACGCTTCCGAGGTGGTGGCGCTCGCCTCGCCCGAGCAGTTCCGCCATTTCGTCGATCTGGGGGCCTGGCCGCGCCGGGACGAGGGCCCCGACCCGCGCGCGGTGCTGCACTGGCTGCACCTCGCGCGCGAGGGAGGCGGCCATTCCGACCGGGCGCGGCAGCGCTACGTCGACAAGCTGGCGCACCTCGACGCGGAGATGCGCTCCCTGGTGCTGCGCAAGGCAATGCGCGTGCACGACCTGCAGGAGGAGGAAGAGCCCGCGATCGCCGAGGACGGGCGCACCTTCCGCACGCCCGAGGGGCGGTACCTGGTCGAGTTCCTGCCCGAAGGGGGTGAGTACGGGACGCTCAAGCAGCTCCTCGACGACCTGTACGCCGAGGACGTGCTGGGGACGACGCGGCTGCTCGAGTCGCTCCGCTGGGAGATGCCGACCGAGCTGGAGGAGACGGCCCGGCGCTGGCGCGACGGCCGCCTGCGGGACCTCGGGTTCCCCGACCTGGAGGAGGCGCTGGCGTTCTATGCGCGCCCGGGCCGCGCGTCGACCTCGACCTCGTCCTCGACCCCAACCCCGACCCCGACCTCGACCTCGACCTCGACCGCGCTCACCGGAAGGCTCGAGCCCCAAGCCGCAACGCTCCTGGAGTCCGGGCTGTCTCGCCTCGGTGGCGACCCCCGCGACCGGGCCGAGGAGGGCCTCGTCTACGCCCTCAACGCTGCCCTGGTCGCCTCGGGGGTGTCGATGGACGAGCCGGAAGAGGTGCGCGCCGCCTTGGCCGACGCGAGAGCCACGCTCTCGCTCGGCCTGGAGACGCTCTCCGGCGGCGATCCGGACCGCGCGGCCGCCGCCCTGGCCGAGCGGCCGATCCGGGAGATCTTCCAGGCCGGCCTGGCCGAGCCCTACCGTCTGCAGTCGCGGGCGCGGCGCATCGCCCAGTCGGCGCGCCTGCCGCAGGCGCAGAACGTCACCCTGCTCGACCGGCCCCTCTCGGACGTGGTGGACTCGCTGCAGCGCAAGCGGCCGGTGTGGCCCGATCCGTCGGCGCCCCGCAGCCGCCGCGCCCTGGGCAGCTCCGCCGAGGTGAGCGAAGCGGACCGGCTGTTGGACGAAGCCGAGAGCGTGGTCGCGCTGCTCCGCGCGCTGGGGCTGTCCCCGGCGGAGCTGGGACCGCGCGCCGAGGCCGCCGGGATCGCGCCCACCGCCCTGAGGGCCAGCGACGCGGTCCGGGCGCTGGTGTTGCAGCGCCTGCGCGGAGCGCCGGAGCTCCCGCTCGCGGAGCAGACGGGCGCCGCGCCCGACGGATTCGAGCGCGCACTGGACGAAGTGCTGCGGACCGCGCGCACGGACGAACCGGGCGCGGACCCGTCCCGCGCGGCGCCGCGCTTGCGCGAGCAGGTGCTCAAGTCGTTCAGATAGCGCGCGACGCTCGAGAGCGCAGCGCTGCCCTACGGGCGCCGGCTGACCGCTTCCTCGCAATGCGCCAGCTCCACGGCCAGGCCCCGCGCCGTGGAGTCGCTCTGCATCGACGAGAAGAAGAGCGGATCCGCGAATACCTGCAGCGCGGGCACGCCGTCGCCGGTGAAGTAGAGGTTCCGCGTGACCCACAGCGCCACGTCGGGATCGACCTGCACGCCGCGCAGCTCCAGGAGGCGCGCGGCGAGCTGCATTCGCAGGTCCTCGCACGCGGCCCGGCGCCGCTGGGCGGATCGCAGCGCGGCGCGCGCGCGCGATTCGGGCTGATCGTCCGAGGCGGCCTGCGCCTGCTGCGGCGCCGCCGGGGGCGGCTCCATGTGCATGACCACCAGCTCGCCCGGAGGCTGCTCGTCGTCGCCCGGCATCACCTCGTAGCGGATGTAGCTGCCGCCGCCGAGCTGCAGCGTGCGCGTCTCGCGCTTCTCCACCGCGGCCTTGTCCTTCGCCGCGGAGTCGGGCTGCGACTGCGCCTGTGGTCCGGTCCCTGGCTGCGTCCCTTGCGCATCTGCCCACGCCGTGCCCGCAGCCAGGCACAGCAGCGCTGCGAAGACCCGTGCGAGCGACATACGGCTCCCAAGGCGCCGGTGGCGCCAAGGAGAACTTGCTCCCGCGGGCGCGCGGGCGCAAGCCGGGCCGCCCTCCGGGAGCGCGACGGCGTGCACGGTGGCGCCTGCCAGCGCCTAGTGCAGCGAAAGGCCGCGGCCGAGGCCGCTCGAGGCGCCGGTGACGAACACGGAGCGTGGTGTCATGCCCGGCCTTCTACTACAGTGCGCGCCCGCACCGAGGAGGTCCCCCGATGATCGACCACGTCTTCATGCACGTGAAGGACTACGACCGGAGCAAGAGGTTCTACACGGTGGCGCTGAAGCCGCTCGGGTACGAGCTGCTCAGGGAGGACCGCAAGACCGCCGGGCTGGGCATCGGGGGCAAGCCGGACTTCTGGTTCGGCGAGGTCGAGAAGCCGCAGACCAGAGTGCACTTCGCTTTCACCGCGCAGACGCGCAAGCAGGTCGACTCGTTCTACGAGGAGGCGATCTTCGCCGGGGGGAAGGACAACGGAGCGCCGGGCCTGCGCAAGCACTACCACCAGAACTACTACGGAGCGTTCGTGCTGGACCCCGACGGGTACAACGTCGAGGTGGTCTGCCACAAGCCGGAGTGAGGATGACGGCGAGGATCATCGACGGGAAGGCGATCGCCGCGCGCGTGCGCGCCCAAGTCGCCGAGGGCGTGAAAGAGGTCGTCGCGCGCGCCGGCATGCCGCCGGGGCTGGCCGCGGTCCGCGTCGGCGAGGACCCGGCGTCGGTGATCTACGTGCGCAACAAGATCAAGGCGTGCAAGGAGGCCGGGCTCGAGTCGTTCGAGCACGTGCTGCCGGAGCGCACTTCCCAGGAAGACCTGCTCGGGCTGGTCTCGCGCCTGAACGCCGACCGTCGCGTGCACGGCATCCTGGTGCAGCTCCCGCTGCCCAGGCACATCGAGGCCGACCGCGTGGTCGACCTGGTCGCGCCGGAGAAGGACGTGGATGGGTTCGGCCCGCGCAACGTGGCGGCGCTCACCATGGGACGGCCGGGGCTGCGTCCCTGCACTCCGGCGGGGTGCTTGCGGCTGCTGGACGAGGCTGAGACAAAGCTCCTGGGGGCGCGCGCCCTGGTCGTGGGGCGGTCGCTGATCGTGGGCAAGCCGATGGCGCTGCTGCTTCTGGAAAGGCACGCCACCGTCACCGTGGCGCATTCGCGCACGCAGGATCTGGCGGGCGAGGTCGGCCGGGCCGACGTGCTCGTGGCGGCGATCGGCCGCGCCGAGCTGATCAAGGGCGCCTGGGTAAAGCCCGGCGCCACGGTGATCGACGTCGGCATGAACCGCCTGCCGGACGGCAAGCTGAAGGGCGACGTGGAGTTCGCCTCCGCCGCGGAGCGCGCCCGGGCCATTACCCCCGTGCCGGGCGGCGTCGGGCCCATGACCATCGCCTACCTATTGACGAACACGCTTGCCGCCGCTCGAAGCCAGCTCGGACTGCGCGACTCGTCCCGGGACGAGTCGAGGCGGTGACCCCCGCACGCTTTGCCGCGATCCTGACATGGCCCGATTGCCGCCATTGACGCTGGATGGACGACGGCGATAGGGGGTTTCGACCATGGCCAGGGGATTGGGATCTACCCTTCCAATCGCGGCGATCTGTGGGTGCGCCCTCGCCGGGTGCGGCAACGGCGGCGGCCTCGTGGTCAGGACGGTCTCGGAATACGGCGGTACGCCGATCGCCGGCGTGAAGGTCCAGGTCGGCGATCAGCCGTGGACCACCACCGGAAGCAACGGCGAGGCACGATTCGCCCCGGTCGCGCCGCCCTATACCGTCCGCGTCTACCAGGCCCTGGCCTTCATCACCCTCAAAGGGGAAGCGAGACAGCGCGACAAGGTCTGGCAGCTCGTCGGGCAGACGGGGAATCCGCTCGTTCTGGAGGTGGACGGGTCGCTTGCCCAGAGCTACAAGGCCCACGTTTCCGGCGCCGTGGCGGGACGATCCGGCGCCGCAAACACGCAGGTTCTCGTCGAAGGATGGAAAGTGGCGCCCGATGGAACCTTTGGAACCTCCAACGGCCCGGTGATCTGGTGGGAGGGGTCGACGTCCTACGACTTCGTCCTGCGTGCCGTCGAATCGGACACCGAACAGCCGCCAGCGCATTACATCGGTTATGCCGCGAGTCGCGTGAGGGCCACCGACACGACGGGCTTTCTCGGCCCGGGCGGCAACCTGAGCGGCGTGAGCCTGCAGCTGGGTCCGGTGGCGGAGGCCCGCGTCAGCGGACAGGTGACACGAGCGGAGGCGTTTGCCCAAGGAACATTGCTTTCGTCAATCTTGCTGCGCTTCGGGCCATACGAATGGATGGGGCTTGGTCAAGGCGCTCCCTCCGGGCAGCCTGCGGCATTCGACTACGCCGTCCCACGCATCGACGGCGCAGCGCCTTGGCTTCAGTTCCTGGCGGCTACGGGCAACTCGCTGGACGCGGCATATGGCTGGCACGGCCGGGAGGTCGGGTTTTCTTCGACCGGCCTGACCTTCGACATTCCCGCGCCGGTCTCGCTGACGGACCCGGTGAGCGGCGCGACCTTCGGCCCCTCGACGCTCTTCCGCTGGAGCGCGGGTCCGGCCGGAGGCAAGTACTCCCTCGACCTCGGTTGTGACGACTGGAACGAGGGTGCGCTGACGAGGAACATCCACTACCGCGGGGTGGAGACGACGTCGACCGAGGTGACGCTGCCGGCGATCCCCGATGTCGCGGTGCCGACCGGCGCCACCTGCAGGTGGTCGGTCGCGTGGATCGCGCCATTCAATCCCGCCCTCGAGAACAGAGGCTCCCGGAGCTCCGAACGCGCATCGATCGCACGGTAGAACGAGGGCGGTTTTGTCGCGTCCCCTACCAGTAGACGCCGCTGCTCACGCGTCGAGCCACGGTTCCGAGGCGCGCAGCGCGGCCAGGATGGCCCGGGTGGCAGGCGATCTATTCAGTGTATAGAAATGGATCCCCGGCGCGCCCCGGCGGAGCAGGTCGGCGCACTGCAGCGTCGCGTGCGCGACGCCGAGCTGGAGCGCTCCCTCCGGGTCGTCCTTGCGGACCTTCATGGCGGCGGCGAGCTTGGCTGGAACGTGCGCTCCGCACATCGCCGTGAAGCGCTGCACCTGCTCGACGTTGGTGATGGGCATGATGCCCGGGATGATCGGGACCTCGATCCCCGCGGCGCGCGCCCGGCCTACGAAGTCGAAGTACCAGCGGTTCTCGAAGAAGAGCTGGGTGATGAGGAACTGCGCGCCGGCGTCCACCTTCTTCTTGCAGTTGCGCAGGTCGGCCTGCAGGTCGCGCGTCTCGACGTGGCCCTCGGGATAGCACGCGCCCCCGACGCACAGCGGCCGGCCCTTCGCGTCCGAGACTTCCCGCACCAGCTGCACCAGCTCGCTCGCGTAGCGCAGGCCGCCTTCGGTGGGCACGAAGGTGGGTTGGCCGCGGGGAGGGTCACCGCGGAGCGCGAGCACGTTGTCGATCCCCTCGGCCATGACCGACTCGACGGCCGCCTTCAGCTCGTCGCGCGTGGCGCCGGCGCAGGTGACGTGCGCCATCGCCTCGATCTCCAGCTCGCGCTTGATGCGCGTGACCATCTCCAGCGTGCGGCCACGGGTCGAACCCCCCGCTCCCCAGGTGACGCTCACGAACGCGGGCGCGAGCGGGTGCAGCTGGCGGACCGTCTCGAACAGGGCCTCCACCCCCGCGTCGGTCTTCGGGGGGAAGAACTCGAAGGAGAACACCGGCTCGCCGCGCTCGCGCGCGAAGCGCAGCAGATCGCAGATCCTCAAGGCGCCCCCTTCGCCGCCAGCGGCGCGCCGCACGGCTCCTTGCAGCTGGACAGGGTGAAGGAGTCCAGCACCCGGCCCGCGATGTCCTTCGCCTTGCCGGTCACGTGGCAACCGCACACGTCCAGCGTGACGAAGGAGAGCGCCTTGTGCGCCGACTCCACGGTCGGGAAGGTCGGGTCGGGATCCTCCAGCGGAGCGCCGCCGCCGCCCACCACGAAGTACCGAAGCCCGTCGACCTCGCCGCGCTCGTAGAAGTGCTCGTGGCCGGCGAACACCGCCTCGATCGGATGCCTGCGCGCTCCCGCCTGGATGGCGAGCCGCACGCGCTCGCTCCCGCCATGGCCGGGCCGCATGCGCGCCGGGTGGGCGAAGGGGCCCTGGTGGACCAGCACCCAGACGTGCTTGTCGGCAGGGACGCCGCGCAGGTCCTCCTCCACCCATGCCAGCTGCGCGTCGGAGACTGCGCCCGCATGCGGATCGGCGCCGGCGCCCGTCTCGAACGAATCGAGCACGACCAGGTGCACCGGGCCGTACTCGAGGGAGTGGTACGCGGGGCGGGAGGGCTCCTTGAAGTACCGGCTGTACGAGACGCCGTTGTCGGTGATCTCGTGGTTCCCCAGCGTCGGCACGAGCGGCGTGCGCAAGAGGAGGTCCGCTTCCTCGGAGAACCAGCGGTCCCAGAGCTGGTCGTCGGCCGCGTTGACCACCATGTCGCCCGTGTGCAGCGCGAGCCGCGCGCCCTCCGCCGCGGCTGCCCTCGCGACCAGGGCGTGATCGCCGCCGTTGGTGCGGTTGTCGCCGTAGACCAGGACGCGGAAGGCCGATTTCGGGCCCGGCGCCGTGAGGAAGCTTCCCGTGACGGGCGGCGAGGCCTCGATGCGGTATCGCACCTCCGCATCTTGCGGCAGCGAGCGCAAGGTGACGCGGTGATCGGTGCGGGCCGTTTCCTCCTGGGCGAGTCGATCGTCGAGGTACCAGACGCGGCCCTTGACGGGCTCGGCGGTGGTCCAGGCGACGGTCGCCTGGCCGGAGGCGGGGTCGAGCAGCCAGGGACCCATCGCGATCTCCGGCGGCGCGGCGGGGGTCCGGGTCCGCGGAGCGAAGAGCGCGTGGACGGAGTCGCAGCCGCAAAGGGCCAGGCAGAGCACGGCCGCGACGAGGCGCATGGCGGGACGATACCCGGGGAAGGCGCGGCCGGGCCACTGAAATGCCTCGGCCTGGCGGGACCGTGCCAGGCCATGTCGGACCCCCGTGGTAGGACGGGTCCCATGCGCAGGGTGGCCCAGCTCAGCTTCGACGACGCCCGGCGGAAGGCGCCGGCCGGGCCCGCCCTGACGGTGCTGCCCGATGCGGCACGGGTGGAAGAGCACCTGGTCCGGAGGGCGGCCCCATTCGTCGCGGGGGCAGTAGCGTGCACTCTCGCGCAGCTCGAGCGCGAGCTGGTCCGCGAGGCCCGCGCTGCCGGAGCGTGCCCGAAGGTCGCTTCGGGAGAGGCCCTGAGTCTCCTCTTCCGCGACGTCTGCCGGGAGGAGACGCCGCGGGAGGGGCCGTTCTGGGGCATCCGCGACCAACCGGGGTTCGCGCGCGCCGTGCAGGACCTGCTCGCGGCGCTGACGCAAGGCCTGCTCGAGCCCGCGGAGCTCTTGCGGCTCCCCATTCCCGAGACGGCCCGGGAACGGATCGCGCCCTTGGCCACGCTGCTGGTCCGCGCGCGCCAGGCGCTCGACAGGCGTGGGCTCGCCGACCCGAACCGCGCCCTGCGGCTTTCGGTCGACGCGCTCGCCGGCGGCGGGGAGCTTCCGCCGGTGGTCCGGAACGCGCCGGAGCTGACCTTCGATGCGATCTTCGACTGGACGCCCCTGCGCGTCCGGATGGTGGCCGCGCTCGCGGCGCGAACGCGGGTCCGCGTGCGGCTGCCCTGGTCCGCCCAGCCCGACCTGCGCGAGGCCGTCGAGCCGGCGCTGCGCGCGTTCGAGGCGCTGGGCGGGGCGCAGGCGGCCCCCGAGCTGGAGCTGTTCGATCCCGCGGGCGAGGGCCCCCTGGCGGGCTTCCTCCATGCCTTGTTCGGCGGAGCAGGTCCTGCGCGCTCCGCACCGGTCACCTTGCGGGCCTGCGCGTCGCCGGCCGCGCAGGCGCGCGAGGTGGCGCGGACTTGCGCCGACCTGATCGCCGCGGGCACCCCTCCCGACTCCATCGCCATCGCCGCGCGCACCCTGGCGGGCGGAGTGGCCGAGGAGCTGGCTGCCGCTCTCGATCGCCTGGGGATTCCCTGGCGCGAGCGGCGTGGGCGCCCCGCATTGCCCGCGCCTCCGCTCCAGCTGGCGCTGCGGGTCCTGGACTTGCCCGCGCGCCAGTTCCCGCGCGAGGAGCTGGAGCAGGTCCTCAGCTCGCGCCTGCTGTGGCTGTCCGACCACGGACGCCCTCTGCCGCCCCAGGCGGCGGTGCGCTGGCTGCGCGAGGCGCACGTGCGGGACGACGCGCTCGACGGCGGCTATGCGGAGCGGCTGCGCGCGCTCGGCGCCCGCCTCCAGACGCGCGCCCGGTCGCGTGCGGAAGGCGCGACCGACCCGGCCGCCGCCGCTTCCGCCCTTGCCGAGGCCGCGCGGGCGGCCGCCGACGTCGAGGAGGTCTCCGCGCGGGTCCAGTCCATCCTCCGGGACGTGCGTTCCTTGCCCGAGCGGGCTCCGTTGCGCGAGCACGGGACGGCGCTGCTCCAGCTGCTCGACCGCTGGGGCATGCCCAGGCGGCTCAGGCGTGGCGAGCACGAGCCGGGCAACGACGAACCCGGACCGTTCACCCGCGCCGCGGCCACGGCGCTGGCGCGCGATCAGGCCGCGCTGCGCGCCCTGGAGGAAGCCTGCGATGCGGTGGCCCGGGCGGCGGCGACGCTCGGCGACGCCGAGCGCGCCTTCTCGCGCGCCGATTGGGCGCAGCTGCTCGCCTCGGCTCTGGCGGGCGCCTCGCTGCCCTCCGGCGGCGCGCGCGGAGGCGCGGTGCAGCTCGCCGAGCTGCGCGAGCTGCCGGGGCGCAGGTTCGATCACGTGCTGGTGGTGGGACTCGTCGACGGCGAGCTCCCCGCTGCTCCGGCGGTCGACCCGCTGCTCCCGGACGACGACCGCCGCGCGGTGAACCGGGCCGCCGGGCGGGGCGTCTTCCGCGTTCCTCCGGCCGAAGGAGAGGCGGTCCTCTTGCCGCCGCGAAAGGCAGAGGAGCCCCTCCTCTTCCAGCTCGGCCTCTGCGCGGCGCAGCGCGGAGCATGGCTGTTCTGGCCGCGGACCGACGCGCGGGGCCGCCAGACGCTGCGGTCTCCGTTCGTGGACGAGTCGGTGCGCGCCCTGGGCCTGACTCCCGAGGAGGACCGCGCCGCGGCCGCGCCCCTCTCGCCCGTGGCTGGCCTGGACGCCTGCCGATCCTCCGCCGATCTGCTGGCTCGCACCGCGTTGGAGGCGTTCGCGGATCCGGCCTGGCGGGTATCCGCGCCGCTGCCCAGGCGGGAGGCTTGGGCGCTGACCGGGGCGGTCGCGGGCTCGCCTCTCGGGAAGCGGTTGGCGCGGGTGGCTCGCGCGGCGGCCGCCGAGCGGGAGCGGCTGCGCGCCTTCGTGGGGGAGATCGAACCCGGCCGCTTCTCCGGGAAGCTCTCCGGCGCGGCGCTCCAGGCGATCGAACAAAGGATCAGCTTCGGCCCCGACGCGCCGCTCTCGGCCCACCAGCTCGAGGAGCACGCCACCTGCGGCTTTCGCACCCTGGCGCACAAGCTGCTCGGCGTCGAGCGGGAGGAGCCCGGGGAGGACGACCTGGCGGCGCGCGAGCGCGGCTCGCTGCTCCACCGCTGCCTCGATTCGTTCTTCCGCAGGCTCGACGAGGAGGGCCGACTGCCGCTGCGGGGCGACCCGGCCGAGCTGCGGACCCTCACCGAGGTCGCGGCGGAGGAGATGGAGGCGTTCGCCGCCGAGGAGCACGTCGGGCGGCGCGCGCTCTGGGAGCTCCGCCGCGGCGAGCTTTTGCGGACCCTGCAGGACATCGTCGAGTCCGAGACTTCGGAGCGCGGGCGTCCCACCGAGTTCGAGCGCAGGTTCGGGTATGCCGACTCCTGGGAGGCGCTGCGCATCCCCGATCCCGCGGGGGCCGAGATCGCCTTCGTCCGCGGCGCCATCGACCGCATCGACCGCGGCGACGGCGGAGCGTTGCTCGTCATCGACTACAAATCGAGCAGCCGGCAGACGCTGTCGCGCAAGCTGCAGCCCGCCGGGCTGCTCGCGCCGGAGTTCCAGCTCGCCCTGTACGCCGCCCTGCTGCGCCAGCGGGAGCCCAGAAGCGACGTCGATGCCGGCTACATCAGCCTCCGCGATGCGGAGCGGTCCGCCACGCTGCGAGAGGCCACCGCCAAGGCCGTCGACTTCGACGCGTTGCTCGAGATGGACCCCGGGCGGCGCGCCGAGCTGCGCCGCCTCCCCGGCCCGCCGCTGAACCTCGCGGACGAGGTCTGGGCGCGGGTGGGCAAGATGCGGCAGGGCCTGTTCCCGGTGCAGCCGCTGAGCTGCGACTTCTGCGAGCTGAAACCGGCCTGCCGCATCGTCGCGCTGCCCCCGGACCCGGAAGAGAACGGCGGGGCGGCCGGCGCCGCGACCCCGGGGGCGAACGAGGTGCGGCGTGTCTGAGCTACAGCCCCTGTTCGCGCTGGCGGAAAGCGCGGTCGTGCAGGCCGGCGCCGGGACCGGCAAGACGCACAGCCTGGTCACGCTCTGCCTGCACTTGCTCGGCGGGGTCGGGAGGGCCGAACCGCTTCCCGCCGCGCGCCTGTGGGCGGTCACCTTCACCGAGAAGGCCGCCGCGGAGCTGAAAGGGCGCATCCGCGAGCGGGTCGACGCGCTGGCGGAGCGCCCGCCCGAGGAGGTGGCCCGCATCGAGCCGGAGCTGGCCGCGTCCGGCGCGCCGCCGCCGGAGCTGTGGCGGCGCGTGCGCCGCGATCTCGGGGCGGCCCAGGTGGGCACCATCCATGGCCTCTGCAGCCAGATCCTGCGCAGGCACGCTGCTGCGGCGGGCCTCGATCCCGACTTCGCCGTGCTCGACGAGGTCGACGCCCGCCAGCTGCGAGCCGACGCCTGCCTCGCCGCGGCGCTGGAGGCGCTGGAAGGGACGGGCCCTCTCCGAGACGCGGCGCGCAGGCTGTGCGCGGAGCTGGGCTTCCGCGGCGCCGGCCGGTTCGGCCGCGGCCTGGCTGACGAGCTGTCCTTCCTGCTCGCCGCGCTGGGCGAGAGCGGGCGGGAGGTCTCGGAGGTGGTGGACTCCACGCCCGCGCTCCACGCGGCCAACGCGGTCGCGGGCGAAGGCGAGGCGCGCCGCGCGTTCGCCGCCGCGCTCGACGATCTCGAGTCGGAGCTGCGCGCCGCCCGCCTGCGCCGCGCGCCGAGCCCGACCGCCATCAAGGCCCTCTCCGGGATCGAGGATTACCGCGCGCGAGGCGCCGCCGCGGTCGCCGCCGCGCCTCCGGGTGAGCTGGCGCAGGCCTGGAGGCAGCTCCGCGGGCTGCGAGGCTCGCTCCCGCGGTCTTTGGCAGGCCGCGCCGGCGAGCTGATGCGCGCCGCCCGCGAGGGGCTGGAGACGCTCCTCGAGGCCGACGCCCAGGTGCGCTCGGCCAGGCTTTCCCGCGAGCTCGCGCTGATGGCCGCCGAGGCGCAGCGCCGGTATCGGGCCGAGAAGTCCCGCGCCTCGGCGCTCGATTTCGACGACCTGACCAGGCTCACCCGCGATCTGCTCGCGCGCGACCTGGCGGTCCGGCGGCTGGAGAAGGCACGGCTCGGGGTGCTGCTGGTCGACGAGTTCCAGGACACCAGCCGGCCGCAGCTGGAGCTGTTCGGGTGGCTGGTCGAGGACGGCGAGGGCACCGCCCCGGCCGGCTCGGGCCTGCCCGGTGCACGGCCGGTCGCGCGGGGGAAGCTGGTCGTCGTCGGCGACCGGAAGCAGTCCATCTACGAGTTCCGCGGGGCGGACGTCGCTTCCGCCCAGGCCTTCGCCGCGCGCGCCCTGCAGGACGGAGCGCGGCGGTTCGTGCTGCGCACCTCTCGCCGCTCCCTGCCGCCGCTGGTCGACTTCGCAAACCGCCTCTTCCGCACCGCGCTCGGCGCGGCGGACCGGCCGTTCGACACTCCGTTCCTGGACGACGACGCCCTCTCCGCGCACCGCGCCGGAGTCCCCGGCCCCTGCGCAGAGCTGCTCGACGTGCTCGGAGCCGGAGTGGAGGCCGAGGCGGAGGTGGTCAGCAGGCGGATCGCGCTGCTGCTCGCGCCGGGCGCTCCGGAGCGGGTCCAGGACCAGGGCGGCCCGCGGCCGGTGCGAGGCGGCGACGTCGCCATCCTCCTGCGCCGGTTCACCAACGTCGACGTCTTCCGTCGCGCGCTGCTCAAGCGCCGCATCCCCCACCTGGTCTTCAAGGGCCGCGGCTTCTACCAGGCGCGCGAGGTGCTGGACCTCACCCAGCTGCTCGCGCTGGCGGTCGACCCCGACGACGACCTGGCGCTGCTCTCGGTCTTGCGGTCGCCGCTGGGACCGCTCTCCGACGACGCGCTGGTGCTCCTCGCGCGCCACGGCGGCCGTGGCCTGAGTCTTCGCGCCGCGCGCGAGCCGGCGGCCCGCGAGGCTCTGGCGTCCGACGACGCCGAGGCGCTCGATCGCGTCCTGGGGCTCATCTCCCGCGTGCAGCGCGAATGCGACCGGCTCGGACCGGCCGCGCTCCTCGAGGCGGTGCTGGCGGAGAGCGACTTCCTGGCCGCCATCGCCGGGGGCCTGTACGGCGAGCAGGCGGCCGCGAACGTCGAGAAGCTGGTGGGCTTCGCGCGCCAGCACGAGCTCCACGGGGGGAACGTGCGCGCCTTCGTCGCCCAGGTACGGCGGCTCGCCGACGACGACGCGGGCGAGGCCGACGCCGGCGTGGTCGAGGAGAGCGATCCGCACGCCGTGCGCCTGCTCACCGTCCATGCGGCGAAGGGGCTCGAGTTCCCGGTGGTGGTGGTGCCGGAGTGTGCCGCGCAGCCCCGGGGCGGGCCGGAGGGCGTCCTGCTCGATCCCGACCTGGGGCTCGCGCTCAAGGTACGCGGCGCCGGGTGGAAGCGCTGGGGCTCGCACGGGCTCGCGGTGCGTGACCTGCGCAAGGAGCGCGAGGCAGCCCAGGGCCGGCGGCTCTTCTACGTCGCGGCGACGCGCGCGCGGGACCTGCTGCTCCTGTCCGGCCGGGCGGCGCCGAGGGTCGAGACCTGGCGGCAGTGGATCGACCGGGCCATGCCGGACTGCGCCGGCCTGGTTCGCGTCCTTCCGGACGGCGCGACCGGGCAGGCCGAGCCCGTCTCCGCGGGCGGCGCGGCGCTGGTCGACGGCGACGCCGGGCTGCTGCGCGCGGTCTTGCGCGCGGAGGCTCCAGCCGGGGCGGGTCCGGACGGCGCGGCCGCCGCGCTGCGGGCGGCCGAGCTGGTCGCCCGGACCGCGGGCCACGCCGGTGCGCGGCCGCGTGGGACGGTCCTCGCGCCGGTCACCCAGCTGGCCGATGCGAGCGCCTGCGCGCGGAGGTACCAGCTGCTGCACGAGCTCGGACTGGAGGAAAGGCCGCACGGCGCCGGCGAGGCGAGCGCTGGCGCCGGCGGCGCCGCGGAGCGCGGGACGCTCGCGCATCGCCTGCTGGAGCTCGTCCCGCTCGATCTGGCCGACGGCGCGGCGCGGCGCCGCGAGCTGCGCCGCCTGGTCGAGCTGGAGGGCGAGGACCCCGACTCTCCGGAGATCGCGGACGTGATGGACGCAGTCGCCGCCTTCCTCGATTCCGCGTTGGCCCGGCGCATGGCGCGTGCGGGCGCGCGGCAGCTCTTCCGCGAGCTGCCCTTCGCGCTTCGCCTCGAGGCCCGCGAGGGAGAGCCGGCCGGGCCCGACCTCGTCGTGCGCGGCCAGCTCGACGCGCTGTTGCTCGACGGCGAGGAGGCGACGGTCGTCGACTACAAGCTGTCGCGCGCGGCCGCCGCCGGGAGGTACGAATTCCAGCTCGACGCGTATGCCGTGGCCGCGCAGGCGCTGACCGGTTCCGCCGTCCCGGTCCGCAGCGGGCTGGTATTCCTGCGCTCACCCGGGGCCCCCTTCGCCGCCCGCGAGGCGCCCGGCGCCGCCCATGTGGAGGAGATCCGCCGCGGCCTTCTCTCGGCGGCGCGGACGGTCGAATCGGGCCGCCGGACGGGAGCCTGGCCCAAGGTGGAGCCGGCCCGCTGCCGCGAGCTGGAGTGCGGCTTCTTCCGCCGCTGCCATCCCGAGGTGACCGTGAGCGTGGCGAAGATGGCCCGCTCCTCCGGCACGTAGGCGTGAATGCGGCGGCGGGCTAGTGCCTGAACAGCGCGAGCCAGGCCGCCAGCGCGATCGCGACCAGAACCGTCGCCGCGAGGAGCAGCGCCACCGGATCCGGGGCGGATTCGCGCAGCGGGCGAGAATCGCTAGTCCCCGGCAGCGATGGCGCGTTGCCGGCCGGATTGGGCGCGGGGCTGGAATGCGCGTCCGCCTGCCTGGCTGCCCGCCCGCTCCTGGTGTGCCCTTTCGCCACGGCACGGGGACACTACACCAAGGGGCAATCGCGCAGCGCGGCCGGTATAAAGACGTCCAGGGATGGCTGGGAAATCCGAGCTGATCGATTTCCGCCGCGCGTTCGTGTGGCTCCTGTGCGGCATGCTGCTGCCCAGCGTCGCGCTGATCGCGTTCGGCGTGGTCGCCGTGATGAACGAGCGCGCCGCGGTCGAGCGCCGGCTGGAGATCGAGTACGGGGCGCGGCTCCGGACGCTGGACTCCGATCTGCGCGCCCGCCTGCAAGCCGCCGCCGATGCCGCCGCCGTGGACGCTCTGGCGCGGGCCCAGGAAGATCGGCGCGTCCGCGAGCAGCGCGTCGCCGTCGCGCCGCCCCGGCCCGAGCCGCTGCTCCTCGCCGTCGCCCCCGCGCAGGCGCAGAGCTCAGACCCCGTCTTCGCCGACGCGGTGCGCCGCGCGCAGGCGCTGCCGCCGGGCGGGCACCTGCTCGCCGCCAGCGATGCGGGCGGAGATCGCCATTTGTTCGCGCTGGTGCGGGTGCCGGGACAGCCGGAACCGGGTGTGCTCGCGGCGCAGCTCGACCTGGTGGGCCTCGCGGCCGAGGTGCCCCGATTGGCGGCCACGCGCTTCCCGCGCGAGTCCGCCGCATTCCGGCTGCTGCCGCCCGCCGAGCGCGGCAGCGCGAACATCGCCACGCTGCGGCGGCTGCTCAGCGAGGTCGCGCCTCCCGGCCACACCACCATCGTCGCCCGGCTCCCGCTCCAGCCCCCGCTGGACGGGTTCACGCTGGCGGCCGAGATCTCCGGCGACGACCCGGCGGCCAGCCTCGCCTTCCGCAACCGCACCTGGTACATCGCGCTGCTCGCGCTCCTCTACACCGGCATCGGCGTGGGGTTCGGCCTCACCATCCGCGAGATGCGCCGCGCCTACAAGCTGTCGCGCCTCAAGACCGACTTCGTGGCCAACATCTCCCACGAGCTGCGCACCCCGCTCACCAGCGTGCGGCTGTTCGCGGAGACGCTCAAGCAGGGCCGCGCCCAGGGACCGCGGGAGGTGCAGGAGTGCCTGGATCTCCTGACCAAGGAGACCCAGCGCCTCTCGAGTTTGGTGGAGAAGCTGCTCGACTGGTCCCGCCTGGAGAGCGGCCGCAAGCTCCTGCGGCCCGAGCCCACCGAGGTGCCCGAGCTGCTGGCGCACGTGGCGGACGTCTTCCGCGCGCAGCAGCTCGGCGCCACCTACGAGACCCAGATCGAGCCGGACCTGCCCAAGGTTTCGCTCGATCGCGACGCCATGGCCCAGGTGGTGCTGAATCTGCTGCACAACGCGGTCAAGTTCACCGGCCCCGACAAGCAGATCCGGCTGCGCGCGCGGCGCAGGGACGGCGGCATCGCCATCGAGGTGGAGGACAACGGCATCGGCGTGCGCGAGAAGGACCGCAAGCGGATCTTCGAACGGTTCTACCGCGCCGACGACCTGCTCTCCCGCCAGACCGAGGGCACCGGCCTGGGCCTCGCCATCGCCAAGCGGCTCGTCGAGGCGCACGGCGGCCGCATCGACGTGGAGGCCCGTGCGGGCAGCGGCTCGGTCTTCCGGGTCCAGCTCCCCGGGACCGCGTAGAGCTCGTCCGGCTCCAGGAATCCAGGCCACCCGTGCACCCTTTGACGCACCGCGCGCCGTCCCGGGGCGGGACGCACCGCGTTAGATGCGCGGGCGTGACGAGTTGATGTGCGGTACATAGCCGCCGTGGCCCGGGTACTGGTCATCGAGGACGATCGCGCCATCGCCCTCGGGCTGCGCCTCAACCTGCGCAGGGAAGGGCACGAGGTGGTGCTGGCCCACGACGGCGAGATGGGTCTCGCGGAGGCGCAGAAGCCCGACGTGGACCTCGTCGTCCTCGACGTGATGCTCCCCGGCCGGAACGGCTACGAGCTGCTCAAGGAGCTGCGCCGGCGGGCGGTGCAGACGCCCGTCCTGATGCTGACCGCCAAGGGGATGGAGGGCGACAAGATCCTGGGGCTCAAGCTGGGCGCCGACGACTACCTCGCCAAGCCGTTCGGCCTGGGCGAGCTGCTCGCGCGGGTCGAGGCCCTGCTCCGCCGCCGGCCGCCGCGCGACGACCGCGCCGCGGACCGCATCAAGTTCGGGGAGATCGAGGCGGACCTGGGCGCGCAGACGGTGGCGCGCAACGGAGAGCCGGTCGAGGTGACCCCGCAGGAGTTCAAGGTGCTGCGGCTGTTCCTCCAGTCGGGCGGCCGGGCCCTGAGCCGCGACGACATCCTGGCCCGCTGCTGGGGCGCCGAGTACGAGGGGACGCCGCGCACGGTCGACAACTTCGTCCGCTCGCTGCGCGTGAAGCTGGAGCGCGACCCCGAGCAGCCGCGCCATTTCCTCACCGTCCGCGGCCACGGCTACCGATTCGAACGATGACTCCCGCCCGCTCCGGAAGGTGACCGTCCGCCATGCGTCTACTGAATACCGACCTGCCGGGAGTCTTGCTCATCGAGCCCGACGTGTTCCGCGACGCCCGGGGGCATTTCCTCGAGACCTTCCACGAGCGCAAATACCGCGAGGCGGGCATCCCGCACAGGTTCGTGCAGGACAACCAGTCCCGCTCGTTGCGCGGGACGCTGCGCGGCCTGCACGCGCAGCTCCTCCAGCCGCAGGGCAAGCTGATCCGCGCCCTGCAAGGCGAGATCTTCGACGTGGCGGTGGACATCCGCCCTGGCTCGCCCACCTTCGGCAAATGGACCGGCGCCACGCTCTCGGCGGACGACTTCCGCCAGATGTTCGTCCCGCCCGGGCTTGCACACGGCTTTTGCGTGCTCAGCGACTTCGCGGAGGTCGCCTACAAATGCACCGATTTCTATGACCGCGACGACGAGATCGGCCTGCGCTGGAACGACCCTGACGTCGGCATCGCCTGGCCGATCCGCGATCCGCTGCTCTCCGAGAAAGACGCCGCGCTCCCGACGCTCGCCGAGCTGCGCGCCCGCCTCGGCAGGTGAGCCGCCTTACTTCGGCGGGAAGAACTTCCCGCCGCTGCGGGACAGCTCGACCAGCAGCGGGGCCGGGGTGAAGCGTGCGCCGAACCGGTCCCGGTACGCCGAGAGGCGGTGCACCACCTGCTGCGCGCCGAGCGAGTCCGCGTAGCGGAACGGGCCGCCGCGGAAGGGAGGCCAGCCGAGGCCGAAGACGGCGCCCACGTCGCCGTCGCGCGCCGAGCGCAGGATCTTCTCGCCCAGGCAGTGCGCCGCCTCGTTGACCATCTGCAGGACGCAGCGCTCGGCGATCTCCTCGCGCGGCGGCGAGCTGCGCTTCTGCCCTCCGGGGAGCAGGTCGTAGACGCTGCGGTCGACCTCCTTGTGCCCCTTCTCCTTCTCGTCCCCGTACAGGTAGAAGCCCTTCCTCGCCTTGCGGCCCAGGCGGCCGCCCTCCGCCACCCGCTCGAATCCCTCCGGCGGCTTCATCCGCTCGCCGAAGGCCTCGGACATGATGTGGGCCACCTTGCCGCCGACGTCGATCCCGACCTCGTCGAGCAACTGCATGGGACCGACCGGGAAGCCGAAGTCGACCAGCGCCGCGTCGATGTCCTCGACCGCGGCTCCCTCCAGGAGGAGCCAGGAGGCCTCGTTCATGTAGGGCGCCAGGATCCGGCTGGTGTAGAAGCCCACGCCGTCGTTGACCACGATCACCGTCTTGCCGATGCGCTTCCCCAGCGCGACCGCGGTCGCGACGGCCTGCGGGCCCGTCCTCGGCGCGCGGACCACCTCCAGCAGCGGCATCTTGTCGACCGGCGAGAAGAAGTGCATGCCGACCACGCCCTCGGGACGGGCGGCCGGCTCGGCGATCCGGCCGATCGGGATGGACGAGGTGTTCGAGGCGAAGAGCGCGGCCGGCGCCTCGCGCTCGGCGTCGCGCAGCGTGTCCTGCTTGAGCTTCAGGTCCTCGAACACCGCCTCGACGACCAGGTCGCAGGTCTTGAACCCGGACCAGTCGGTAGTCGCGGTGACGAGCGCCATCTTCTCGTCGCGCTCCGCCCGCGTGAGGCGGCGCCGCTTCACGCGCTCGTCGAAGATGCCGGCGATCTGCCGCAGCCCGCGGCCCAGCGCCGCGTCGTCCTTGTCGCGCAGCCGCACCGCGATGCCGGCATCGGCGGTCACCGCGGCGATGCCCGCGCCCATCAGCCCCGCGCCGACCATCCCGACCTTGGAGACGCGCAAAGGCTTCACCGAGGGATCGTCCACGCCGGTGTCCTTCTTGAGGGCGGTGGTGGCGAAGAAGATCTGCACCAGGTTCCGGCAAACCTCGCTGACCACCAGCTCGCCGAAGCGTCCCGCCTCGGCGCGAAGCCCTGCTTCCATCCCGTCCTCGATGCCGATCCGCACCGCCTCCAGCGCCTTCTCGGGCGCCGGGTAGTGGCCGCGCGTCTTCTTCAAGAGCGCCTTGCGCGCCTGCTGGAAGAGGATGCGGCGCCCGATGGGGTTCTCCTCCAGCGCGACCACCTGCAGCATCTCGCGGCCGGCGATCTGTCTCAGATGCACGCGGGATCGGTCCGGGCGGAGCGCGCCCGAGGCCAGCTCGGCGGCGCGCCTGCGCGCCACCTCCAGCAGGATGGGCCTGGGCACCACCTCGTCGACCAGGCCGAGCCGCCGCGCCTTGGACGGCCGCACCGACTTGCCGGTCAGGATGAGGTCCAGCGCCTCGGCGATCCCGATCAGCCGCGGAAGCCGCTGCGTCCCGCCCGCCCCGGGGATGAGCCCCAGCTGCACCTCGGGCTGTCCGAGCTGGGTCTTCCGGTCGTCGCTGGCGACGCGGTACGTGCACGCGAGCGCCACCTCCAGGCCGCCGCCCAGGGCGGGGCCATGGATCGCGGCCACGATCGGCTTGCGCTTCCCCAGCTCCTCCAGCCGCGCCATCGCCTGCTGCCCGCCGCGGGAGAGCGCCTCGGCCTCCTCGCGCGTCCCGATCCGGTGGAGCATCTGCACGTCCGCGCCCGCGATGAACCCGTCCGGCTTGCCGCTGGCGAAGACGATGGAGGTGATCGCCGGATCGTCCGCCGCGCGCCGCAGCAGCTCGTCCAGCTCGGCCTGGAAATCGGCGCGCAGCGTGTTGACCGGCTCGCCGGGGACGTCCATCAGCACGACGCCCACCCCGTCGCCCTGGGTCTCGAGGCGGAAGGTCGAAGAAGCCATGTCTACTCCCGGGTGAGGATGCAGGCCCCGCCCAGTCCGCCGGCGGCGCAGATGGACACCAGGGCGGTCCCCAGCCCGCGCGCCGCCATCTCGCGCAGCGCCTGGTGCACCAGGCGCGCGCCGGTCGCGCCGAAGGGATGGCCGAGCGCGATCGACCCGCCGTTCGGATTGATCTTCTCCTCGGGCGGCGCACCGATCGGCTCGCCTCCGCCGAGGTGCTCGTCGGCGAACTTCTTCGAGCCCCACGCCTGGAGATTGGAGAGGACCTGCGCGGCGAACGCCTCGTGGATCTCGAACAGGTCGACGTCCGCGACCTTCATGCCCGCGCGGCGCAGCACCTTCGGGACCGCGAAGGCGGGCGCCTGCAGGAGCTGCCAGCCCGGATCCACCGCGGCGTACGCGTACTCCTTCAAGAAGCCGAGCGGCTTCATCCCCAGCGCGCGCGCCTTCTCCTCGGCCATGACCACCAGGGCCGCCGCGCCGTCCGTCAGCGGCGACGAGTTGCCCGCCGTCACCGTCCCGTACTTCTTGTCGAAGACCGGCTTCAAGTTGGCGTACGCCTCGAGCTGCGAATCCTTGCGGACCACGTTGTCCTCGATCACGACCTCCTCGAAACGAGGCGGAACCAGGACGCGCATCGCCTCATGGCGGAAGGTGCCGTCCGCCCAGGCGCGCGCCGCGCGGGTGTGAGAGCGGTGTGCCCAGGCGTCCTGCGCCTCCCGCGAGATGCCGTTCTCCTTGGCCATCTTCTCGGCGCTCTCGCCCATCGACATGCCGGTCGAGTACTCCGCGATGGCGGGGGGCACGGGCAGCAGGTCGCGCGGGGAGATCTCGCGGAAGGCCTTGAGCTTGTCGACCAGCGTCCTTCCCTTCGCCGCCGCCACCACCGCCTGCGCCACGGGGCGCGAGTACGCGATGGGCACGTCGCTCATCGCCTCGGCCCCGCCGACGATGGCCACGTCCACCTCGCCCACCGCGATCGCGTCGGCGGCGGTGGTGAGCGCCTGCAGGCTGGTCGCGCACGCCCGCGCCACCGAGTGCGCCTCGATGTTCTTGGGCAGCCCGGCCGAGAGCCCCACCTCGCGGGCGATGTTCGGCCACTGCACGATGGGGATGACCACGCCGAAGACGATCTGGTCGATCTCCTTCGGCGGCAGCTCCGACCGCTGCACCAGCTCCGAGACGGCGATTCGCCCCAGGTCGAGCGCGGTCAGCCCCTTGAAGGCGGTGCCGGACTTCACGAACGGAGTGCGCAGGCCGGCGACGATGGCCGCGCGACGGCCGGTCCTTGTTGCCATGGGGCCTCCGGGATGGGTGCGGAGGAATAAGCGTCTCGACGCACCGGGTCAAGCTGGCCGGACCAGGTGGTCCCTCGAGCCCGCGCGCGAGCGCCTCGGCCAGCCGCCGCCGGGAGGGCGGCGCCGCGCCTTTCACTGGGCGGGCGTTCCGGCCGGCGTTCCGGCGGACTGCTCGGCGCGCATCTCGAGGAGGTACTCCCAGGACCAGATGCCGGTGTTGTGGCCGTCGCTCCAGTCGATGCGCACCGCGTAACGGCCGACCGGCTCCAGGTTCTCCGGGCGCACGTCGGCCTTCACTTGCGTCTCGCCCACGGTGCGCTGCCCGCTCCACTCGTCGACGCAGCCGGCGCACGGGCAGCGCGCCCGCAGCCACCTGGCCGGGAACCGGCTCTCCTTGCCGTCGTCCCAACGCACCTGGACCCCGCCGTCGGGAGAGACCGCGACGTCGGTGGGCCGTACGGGCGCGACGTGCGGCTTGATCTTGTCGAGGAGGCCCATGGTTCTTGTGACAATATCCCACTGCATGCTCCGCAGCGACCGGATCTTCGAGGCATTGGCGCTTCCCTACGATCTGGTGACGCGGCACCCCGTCTGGGAGCGGGACTGCGCACGGATGGCTTCCGAGCTGCCGGCGCGCTGCCGGCGCGCGCTGGATCTGGGGTGCGGCCCGGGGAATTCCGCCACCCACCTGCGCGATGCGGTGCCGGCGGTGATCGGGCTCGACCATGCGCCCGCGATGCTGCGGCGGGCGCGCCGGCGCGATCGGCGCCTCCTGCTCGTCCGGGGCGACGCGCGCGGGCTGCCGCTGCGCGACGGAAGCCTGGACGCGGTCACCTTCCACAGCGTGCTCTACCTGCTGCCGGATCGAGCCGCGGCGCTGCGCGAGACCGCCCGCGTGCTGCGCCCGGGCGGCCGCGCGGTGCTGCTCGAGCCGCAGGACGGGGCGGGCGCCGCGGGCAGGGCCCTGCTCCGGGCCCTGCCTCGCCCGCGGTGGGCCATGACCGCGCTGCTCTGGCGGACGATGACCGGTTTCTACGGCAGCTTTTCGGCCGGGCAGCTGCGGGTGTTGCTGGAGGACGCCGGACTGCGCGTCCTGAAGCTGGACGAGGCGCTGGACGGGTTGGGTCTCCTGGCCGTCGCCGAGCGGCCGGCATGAAGCTGGCCCACTTCTCCGACGTGCACGTGCAGCTTCGCGACTGGCGGCGCCGGCGGCTGCGCGAGCTGGGGCCGCTGCGGGCGCTGGCCACCGTCGAGCTGTGGAAGGGCCGCGGGCGCCAGTATGACGGGGCCGAGGAGGCGCTGCGCGCGGTGGCCCGGGCAGCGTCCGCGGCCGATCACGCGGTGTGCACGGGCGACCTGACCCAGCTGGCCCATCCGGAGGAGTTCGCCGCGGCGCGCGATGCGTTGGGAGCGCTGGCGGGCGACACGGACCGGTTTACCGTCTTCCCGGGAAACCACGACCGGTACCCCTGGCGCGGCGCACCCTCGCGGCTCTTCGAGGAGCACTTCCCCGAGCACGGGCGCAGCGATCTGCCCGGCCCGCTGCGCGTGCGGATGCTCGGCGAGGCGGCCATCGTGGTGCTCGACTCGGCGGGGCCGCTGTGCTGGCCGGTGCTGTCGCGTGGCCGCGTGGATCGCGCCCAGCTCGACGCGCTAGAGGCCACCCTCGCTGGGCCCGCGCTGCGCGGCCTCTGCAAGCTGATCGCGGTCCACCACGCGCCTGTGCTCCGCGGCGGGCGTCCGGACTGGCCGTGGCATTCGCTGCGCGGCGCTCGGGCGCTGCTCGCAGCCGCGCGCCGCGGCGGAGCCCAGGCCATCCTCTGCGGGCACATCCACGATCGGTTCGTCCACGGCACGGATCCGATGGTGATCTGCGCCGGCTCCTCCACGCAGCGGGGCCATGAAGGCTATCTGGAGCTGGAGGTCGGCGGCGGGCGGGTCCTCTCCGCCACACCCCGCACGCTCTCCGGACAAAAAAAATAATTTTTTTTCGGGCTGGCGCGGATGATCGCGCCTACCCGTTCTCGACCGGGGCGCAGGTCGTCTCCCGCAAGGTGAAGCGCTGTCCGCTCCGCTCGTGCACGAGCACGCACTCCGCGCCGATCTTGACCAGGCGGAAGCGCTCCGGCATTCCGGTCTCGCGCCCTTGTACCGGCACGCCGCTCGCATCGCGGTGCCGCGCGCGCTCGAGGACGAGCGTGCTCTCCCGCGTCAGCGCGTCGTCGGCGAGCGTCACGGGGACGCCGCCCAGCGCGGCGCTGACCGCAGCGGCGAGCTCCGCGCGGCTTTGCGCGCCGGGCTCCGCGACCACGGCGGGCAGCTCCTGGCGAACCTTCGCCGTCCTGCAGGCAGCCAGCGAGAGGAGCGCGCCCGCCCCCGCGCAGGCCCTCAGGAATGGCTTCAGCGCGATCATCTCCAGAGGATCCGGTTCTCGCGCCAGGGCGACTTCACGGCGATTTCGTCGGAGCCCCCGGAAGCGGAGAGAGCGGTCCGCTGGCTCGCCTGCGCGAAGGTCACAGGCGGGCAGGGCTGGCTGGCAACATACCCCAGGGCCGCGGAGAGCCGGGCCTCGGCCGGATCGCCGAGCGCGTGACCGAAGTCGTCCGCCACCTGGCAGCCCGGCACTCCCGCCACGCCGGCACCGTTCGGAACGAATCCGTCGGGGTAGTCGCCGAACCCCTTCGCGTTCACGCCCTTGAACTGGATGGAGAAGTACGTGGTCCCGCAGTTGTCCGCCGGATAGAAGCCGTACGGCTTGCCGCACGTCGGGGAGCCGATCTGGATCACCTGGATGTCGACGCCTCGCAGGCCGTTGACGATCGACTCGCTCGCGGAGCAGGTCCTGGGTCCAGTCAGCACGAACACGCGCGTCAACCCGAGCCACGGCAGCGCCTGGCCCCTGGTCGTCGCCGGCGTCAATCCCGCCGCGGACGCGCGGAACGGCTCGGGCGTGAGCGGCTGGCCGGTCACCGGATCAGTGGTCGGGTACTTGTCGTTGAAGGTCAGCTGCTCGAACGTCTTCCCGCTGGTGGGCGCCGGACCCGCGATCATGAAGGCCAGCTCGCTGGCGATGGCCAGGTACCCGCCGCCGTTGTAGCGGATGTCGAGCACCAGCTCGGTGATCGGGGGCTGCGCCTGCTTGAGCTGGTTGATGGCCTGGATCAGCTGCGCCTCGGAGGTCGCGATGTGGTCGTTGAAGAGCATGTACCCGACCGTCGTCCCCGGGATGACCTTGACGTTCTGCACTGGAGTGCTCGTCACGTTCGCCGAGGTGAGCGGGAGGGTTCGGGGCGTCGTGGTCCCCAAGTCCAGG
>Ga0137409_10000102_pt1 | contig 77291 bp, 55 predicted proteins | sample CZODoug1_16funga_FD_122059 | JGI IMG/M metagenome (GOLD analysis project Ga0137409, IMG submission 122059) | Vadose zone soil fungal communities from Angelo Coast Range Reserve, California, USA - CZODoug1_16fungal (Hybrid Assembly) | ecosystem: Environmental > Terrestrial > Soil > Vadose zone... | reverse complement strand
ACGGGTAAACCTTTTCTTTACGCCCTGCTTAGAAAAGAAGCCAATCATCCCTAGGGTGATTCGGATGTAGTGAATCTCGTCCCAGCAACATTTCAAATCTATTTGGTACAAATGTTTTTACATTCCCGTAATTGTTGTCGGGAGCACTTCCTGACGCTCGACGGGAATCACGTCAGCCCCCGGCAAAGCCCTGGAGCTAATCCCACATTTGGAATATACACTACTTATTTTGGAATAAATTCTCTCCCGTGGGGTAGACCATGTCGTCTCGAAAGCTCTGGGCATCGCTGTTGTCGGTTGGAGTTCTCATCCTCCTGTCGTGCGTGTCCCTTCGCGCGCAATCCACCTTTGGAACGGTAGACGGTACACTTACCGATCCCTCGGGAGCGGCACTTGCAGGTGCCAAAGTCACCCTTACCAACACCGGCACCCAGGAGACTCGCACCCAGCCCACTGGTGACGAGGGTCTCTACAAGTTCGTGAACGTGGTTCCTGGGCCGTATCGCCTCGATTTCGAAAAGGAAGGCTTCAAACACGTTACTCGCGAGGGCGTGGTTGTGCAGGTGCAGCAGGATACTCATATCGATGTGTCCCTGCCGGTCGGCCAAGCAAGCGAGAGCGTAGAGGTCACCGCCGAGAGCCCGCTGCTGCAGATCGAGACTTCCTCTCTCGGTGATGTCGTCGATCAACGGAAAGCCAACGAACTTCCGCTGAACGGGAGAAATATTTTCAACTTGGTGACGATCTCGCCCGGTGCCATCGCGCAAGGCGGCGCTGGTGGGACCCCAGTCGGACAAAATCCCTTCAGCTACGGCAACTATCAGGTGGGCGGTTCCTTTGCCAACCAGAGCGCCGAGTACCTGGACGGGCAGCCCCTCAACATCGGCTACATCAATCTCCCGGTCATCATTCCAACTCAGGATTCGATTGGAGAGTTCAAGGTCCAAACCAGCAACCTCGGGGCAGAATTCGGCAAATTCTCCGGAGGAATTCTAAATTTCAGCACCAAGTCGGGGAGCAACTCCTATCATGGCGAGGGCTACGAATATTTTCGCAACAAAGTCTTGAACTCGAACGAGTACTTTAATAAGCAACAGGAGGCGGCGGGCGGCAAGAAGAACCAGCCTCCCCCCTACGTGCAAAATCAATACGGGTTCAATTTCGGCGGCCCTGCAATCAAAGACAAGACATTTTTCTTCGTCAGCTGGGAACAATTTCGGCAACGCACCGGTTCCGTCGTGACCACAACAGTGCCTCTGGCGGATTTCCGTCAAGGAAATTTTTCGGCTTTACTTGCGCCGGGGCCTAACCAAGCCCAACTTTACGACCCTTACACCGTCAATCCAGCGACGGGGCAAAGAGTCGCTTATGCCAACAACCAGATCCCCCAGGCCGAGTGGAGCAACGCCGGAACGGCCTTGTGGGATCTGTATTACCCGGCGCCCAATATTCCAGGCGCGATTACCAATAACTTCACCTCCGCTAGCAGCTCAGGCGGCAACAACAACCAGTTCGTCGCCCGCGTCGACCAAAACATTGGCCAGAACACACGAATTTTCGGACGCTTCACCTACTACGGCCTGCTGGATCTGCCCACAAATCCTTTTGGCACCGGTTTGTGCCAGGACCGCTGCGCCGAGAATTACCATACCAAGGCTCTGGCGATTGACATCAACCACTCCTTCAGCCCGAATGTGGTTGGAGATCTAAATCTCTCAGGGAGCCGATTTATTTATGGCCGTAGTCCGCTCTTGGCGGGTTACGATCTGACCAAGCTTGGGTACCCGGCCAGTTACAACGACGTTTCCAGCAGCATCCGCACCCCGCCCACCCCAGCCTTCCCCTTTGGGGGAGACGTCGGCCGGACGCAAGGAAATAGCGCCATCGGAAATCACAACACGCAATACAACGTTTCCCCGTCTTTAACGATCATCAAAGGGAAACATACCATCCAAGTCGGCGGACAATGGGAATTGGGCTTGGACAGCTACTTCCAAACCAACATCGCCAGCGGCGCTTTCGGCTTCTCGGGAGGTTGGACGGCGGACCTTGCCACGTCACCAACCGCGAACACGGGCTTTGCTTTTGCCGATTTTCTTCTGGGTTTGGCTCAAGGCGGTCCCGCCTCGTTCGTCAACCAGACCGAGGGCGCCGCCCAGGTTCCAGCCATGACAGCCGGTCGACAAAATTACCGTGCTTTTTATGGCACGGATACTTGGCACTTCAGTCCTAAATTGACCCTGAACCTGGGGCTCCGCTACGAGCTCCCCGGAACGTGGTCGGAGCGCTTCAATCGCCTCACCTACTGGGATCCGTCCGCGATTAACCGCAGCGTTACGGGTTGCAGCGGAACGACGGGTTCGGTGTGTTTGGGAGATGCGGTGCTGGTGGGTGACGGTCGCAACACCACGCGGAATAATCTTCCCCTGCAAAAGAAGGAATTCTCGCCTCGGCTGGGATTTGCTTACAGTTGGGATCAGAAGACTGTAATTCGCGGGGGTGTAGGGATATTCTTCATTCCCAATTACGTCTCTTTTTCGCTCAACCCGGATAACGATATCGTCAATCTTGCAACCACACCCTTTACCGCAACTCTGGACAATGGCCTAACGCCGGCCGCAACCCTCGACAACAGCAATTGCACGCTGTCGGGCACAACTTTTGCCAGCTTTGCCTGTGCGACTCCGGGGCCGTTTTCGAACGGCACAATCCTTCTGCCGCCCGGCCGCAACGGCAACACGTCGAACTTTGTGGCTGCCAACGGTTCGCCAACCCTCTCGCCTTACTTCAACCCGAAGCCGGGCTACGTGCAGCAGTACAACCTTGACATCCAACGAGAACTCGGCGCTGGGTTTTTCCTCGATGTGGCATACGCCGGATCCCACGGCGTTCACCTACAGCAGTACTCCACCAATATCAACCAGATCGGCGATAACTTCGTCAGTCAGGCTGCGGCAGAGGACGCTGCTGGACAGCCTGTAACGATTGCCCAACGCATCCCGAATCCGCTTGTGAGTCCAAATCCCACGGTCGGTAACTCGACCATCGCTGCTGGACAACTCGACCGCCCCTACCCGCAGTACAATGGGCTTAATCTTGGCGGCTTCGGATGTTGCAGCAGCCGCTACAACTCTTTGCAAGCCACGCTCAAGCGTCGTTTCGCAGGCGGCGGCACCATGCTGGTGGCTTACACCAACTCCAAGTTGCTGAGCAACACCGACACTCTTACGAGTTGGCTCGAAGGGCCAACCGGTGGAGTTGGACAAGTACAGGACTGGAACAATCTGCGCGGCGAGAAGTCTCTCTCCTCTCAGGACGTGTCCCAGCGCCTGGTCATCAGCTACGTGCTGGATCTCCCGTTTGGACACGGAAAGAGATTCCTCAGCGGATACTCCGGCATCGCCAACAAGGCGGTTTCAGGATGGGGCGTCGACGGCGTGACCACCTTCCAGCGAGGCTTCCCGCTAAAAATCTCCTTTGCGGGACCGGCGACGGCACTCGAGAACCTGGGGGTGGGGGTCAGCAACGTGCGTCCCAACGTCGTGGCCGGATGCAACAAGTCGGCAGGCGGACGCCAAGTCAGCCACTGGTTTAATACCTCTTGTTTCGCGAACCCGCCAGCTTGGGGCTTCGGCAACGAATCTCGAGTGGACTCCAGCCTGCGCTCCGACGGCGCGAAGAATTTTGACTTCGCCGTGTTTAAGCGCACTAACATTACCGAAAGATTTGGACTCGAGTTTCGCACCGAGTTCTTCAACCTCTTCAACCATCCGCAATTCGGAGCTCCAAGCACGGGTCTCGATTCGGGCAACTTCGGAGTGGTCAGCTCTACGGTGAACAACCCCCGGCTGATTCAGTTTGCTCTCAAGCTGGCATTTTAATTCTGTTCCTGGCTCGCCGGGCTATGTGAAATCACAGTCCGGCGAGCCAGGCACTTCCCTCCACTACCTTTGGTATCCGTCCGGTTTATGAGGACCCTCCCCACCATTGACCTCGCCGAAGCCAAGCGGGCGGTCGATCTCATCGTTGAAAGAGCTTTGCAGTTGCAAAAAGCCGCTGTGGTTGCTGTCGCCGATTCGCATGGCGAACTCATCTACTTCGCCCGTATGGACGGCGCTCCCATTACCTCGATCCGCGTCGCTATGAATAAGGCGTGGACTGCGGCCCGAGCGCGTAAACCGACTCAGCAAATCGGAGAGAAAGTCAGACACCCGGAGGTGGGCTACGACATCGCTTACTACGGTGATCCGAAGTTTGTCGGATGGGGTGGCGGAATTCCGGTTTGGAAAGACGGCGAGGTTGCCGGAGCCGTCGCCGTGAGCGGCCTTTCCTCGGAGGAAGACGTAGCCTTAGCGTTGCTCGGAGTACAACAGATCACCGGATCGTGAGCGTTTTGCGGAGCAGGTTCGCTGCTAAGCAAGACTGCATTTCGTAGCAGACCGACTGTCAGGGCCACACGGCTAGCTCGTTACTCCTGAACTTCGAGCGAGACCGGAACGCTGCCTGAGGTAGTTGGTAGCGCTTGGCGAACAAAATAGATTCGTATTTGCGGTGCTCAAGGCTCCGCTGCCGGTGCCGCCTTTTCAACGCGACTGCACCGTCGAATTGGCTAGGTTTAAGGCTGATTTTCGGCTTCGGATCCCGAAACAGATTGCTGAGGAGTAGCGGGCTGGCCGCTCAGTGCATGTCCGGATTCATCTTTAACGAAGCCGATGGCGTCCAGGGCGGGCTGGATTTCCGGATTTGACATGAATTCCTTCCAGATCAGCCCGGAGCGGTGGTTTTCGATCATGATTGCAATGGGAGCCTGATTGAGGCCCATGTTGACGTCTTCGAACCAGTTTTTGGTTTGGTTGAAGCCGTCGCGGAAACCGTAGATGCCCCAGAGTTCTCCTCCCAGGTCGCGGTAATAGTGCTTGAGGGCTTTCATGGATTCGACGGGTGTGTAGGGGAAGGATGCGAGCGCGGCGGTGCAGGTGATCGTACCGTTGTCATCGGAGGGCAGGGAGCGGCCCCCTTCTGAGTTCACGCCGGCGGAGCGGCCCCAGGTGTCATCTCCATAGCCAACAAATTGCAGAGGATTGTCCATTGCGTAGGAATGGGCGATCAGCGCGATGTTGCGGTTGTTCTGGAAATAGTTCGTGTAGCGGTCGCGTTTGCCGCGCGGGTCGAAGCCGAGAAACGAGTAGTGCGTGAAGAAGAGTTCGCCGCCATTGCCCACGCCGACATCGAGTTTCCTCCCGTAGTAGGTGTTGCCGTTGGTGTAGTGGTCGCCCTGCGTGGTGCGTCCCCAGTCCTGGCGGTAGCGCACGGCAAAATCGGATTGGCTGGCGAACCCACTCTGGAACATCGATGCGGGTATCGCATGAGTGGGGGATGCAATGGCGAGCAGGTAGACGATCATGGTTTCGTTCCACCCGATCAGGGGATGGTGGAGGTAAAAGCCGTGATCGGGCGACCAGTGCCAGTAGAGGAAGTTGGCATCCGGCCCTTTGCGGTACCAGTCCCACTCGACGGTTTTCCAGAAACCGGTCACAGTGTCGCCGATCTCTTTCTCTTCAGCAGTGTCGTGATTGAAGTACTGCCGGGCGACCAGAAGGCCCTGCATGAGAAAGGCCGTTTCGACCAGGTCGCCGCCGTCGTCGTAAGGGCCGAAGTATGGATTTACCTTTCCGGTGCGGCCATCGAGGAAGTGCGGCCAGGCCCCGTGAAAACGGTCGGCTTGGGCAAGAAAGCGAACGATTTTGAGCACGCGTTCGGCGCACTGCTCGCGGGTTATGAAGCCGCGGTCAACTCCAACGACCAGCGCCATGATGCCGAAGCCGGAAGAGCCGACGGCCACCAAGTTCTTGTCACCCGGAAGAATTTCAATGGCCATTCCGGCGTTCGCGTGGGCGCCTTCCCAGTAATAGCGGAAGGACGCTTCCTGCACCATGGTGAGGAGTTCGTCGTCCGTGAGCTCTCGGGTCGAAGCCTGAACTTCGGTAGACGGTGGAGACTCGTTGCTATTTACATCGACTGCGGTGACTTTGTAGGACGCAGTTTTGCCGTTGGCTCCGAGGAAGTCTTCATATCGGCATCGATCGTTGCGCTGAATGCCGATGGGGGAGTAGGGCTGGCCGTCGATGGACCGGTAGATTTTGTAGTACTGCAAGGCTGGATCGGTGACAGGCGTCCAGCTCAGGTCAATGTGGCGGTCGTAACCTCTCGCCGTCAGACCCGCGGGTGTCGAAGGCGCGTGCGGGCTCGCGGGGGGATCGTCAGCGATTTCGATATCGTCGAGGTAGAGCGTGTGAGATTCGCCGTCGTCGAGGCCCTGGACGAGAGTGATTCGGTCGAGTTTGCTCGGGTCAAAGTGACGCTTACGGGTGCTATTGACCTGGCCGACAAACGAGTCGAACGGCAAACGGAGCCGAACCCATTTCCGCGGGGGGAGGTTCGCCAGCGAACCCATCAGCAGAATTGTTGGTGTGCCCACACGTTCGGAGTCGATGAGGTAGATCCGCGGCGACGCGGCTGCGGAGAGGCCTTCCGGGGCATAACACCAGACAAAGATATTCTTCCCGGAGAAACCGGAAGTGGTGTAACGAGGCCGGGCGTAGAGGATCATGCTCCAGTCGCCACCCGTCTTGGAACGCCACTTCAGGCGCAGCGAGTTGGGCGGAGTCACGGAGTGATTCTCCTCGACCGGAATCTTGAGCCGGTCGAGTTCAAGCTCACTAGGGGCAACGGAAGAGCCCAGACTCTCATAGTAGGAACCGCGGGTAAGGCTGTTATCGAACGCAACGTGGCGGTCGTAGTCGAACTGGGACTGGGCGGCGAGGGGTAGCAGGAGCGTGAGCAGGAGTAGCAAGGATTTCGTCAAGATATTTCCCTAATGAGCTTGATCTCGTGTCGAGCAGGTATCGCTAATGGGGACGAACGTCAGTTGGAATGGAAGGCGCACGGACCCGTCTCGATGCGAAGACCATGCCTGTTCATACCTCCAGTGCCACCTGCATTGCAAGCTCTTCCTAGTGTCGCGCCACCCTGCTGTAGGCGTAAGGGACCGAAACTCTAATGGTGGAGCAGCAGGTACGACGGCGGAAGACGGGCCTTGTGCTTGCATATCAGTTGGCTGCGCTTTCAGCCGGGCCGCGGTTTACGCGCGTCAAGCCGGGTTGACGGACGGGTGATGGCTGCTGCATACTCTCGACAATTGAGCAATTCTGCTCAGTCGCGTTGCAACTCTTCGTCCTAATATCGCGTCTGAGCAGCGCCCCGTTTGTGATCGACCCAAATGCAAGGGTCGCTCACACGGGCTCTTCCGGAGGTTGACGATGCCCCGTTGCAATCGTATTCTTCGCCTGTTTCTCCTCTCTTGTTTCTGCCTGGCGTTCTTGACGGCCGGTGCGGTTGCCCAGTACGGGGCCAGCTTACAGGGCACCGTGACTGACAAGAGCGGGGCCGTTGTCCCGGGCGCCGCCGTAACCACCACCAATCAGGCGACTGGCGTAAGCCGGAATGCGGTTGCCGGCGACTCTGGGTTTTACCGAATTACCGGACTTGCGCCCGGCCTATACCACGTCGACGTGGAAGCCAACGGCTTTAAGAAGAGTTCCAAGTCCAACGTGGTGGTGCTTTCGGAAACGGTGAATGCGGCCAGTGTCACGTTGGAAATCGGCTCGGTCAATGAAACCGTAGTCGTAATCGCGGGCGCTGGAGACTTGCAGACGGAAAGCGCGAACGTTGGGGTGACCTTTACGTCGCAACAGGTTGTGGATCTACCGGAATTTGGGCGCGATCCTTACGAGTTGCTTCGGTTGACCCCGGGCGTTTTTGCGGATGCCTCCCGCCAGGGCAACGGCAACGCGCAGCGCATTCCTCAACAGGTGGGCCCCGGCGGCTCGAATGCTCAGATTTTCCAGACCGAAAACCAGGTACAGGCCATTGCCAATGGACAGCGCGTCTCCGCCAACGACTATATGTTGGATGGGGTCAGCATCAACAGTCTTGAGTGGGGCGGCGCAAGCGTAATCACCCCAAACCAGGAATCGGTACAAGACATTACGGTCTTGTCCAGTTCGTATTCCGCGGAGGATGGCCGCAACACCGGCGCTCAGGTCAAGGTGATCTCCAGGGACGGCACCAACACCTTGCACGGCAGTGCCTTCTTCAAGGTCAACGACAAGGGACTGAACGCCTTCAATAAATATTACGGCCCGACCAACGTGGCCCTATCCCCCATTCCTTGCGAATTTGGCACCATCACCGCCAGCCACTGCCCGGACCGAGTGGATCAGAAATATCGCGACTACGCCGGCAGCTTAGGCGGGCCGATCTTGAAGAATCGATTGTTCTTCTTCTTTTCCTATGAGGGAACCCGGCTCAAGGGCACGGCGCCCTTGCGTTCGCAATTCCTGGAAACGCCAGAATTCGAGCAGTACGTAATACAGCAGAATCCCGGGAGCATCGCGGCGCAGTTGTTCAGCACGCCTGGCATAAAGCCACGCATCGCTAGCGTCGTCGGAACAGAGACCGATTGCTGTTCGTTGATTCCGAGTTACGGGCTTGGCAAGTGGTACGTCGCCGGGAACCAAATGGGTCAGGCCATTGGCAACGGCCCGGACGGAATTCCAGATTGGGGCGTTTTTGATCTGACCCTGCCGAATACAAGTAGCGGCAATCAGTACAACGGTCGAGCGGACTATACGAGGGGCAACAACCAGTTCTTCGTAAGCACTTACATCGTCCGGCTCAATAATTTCAATGGTGGTCAGAGACCGATTGACGACTCAACCTTTCAGCCCCGCAATTATGCAGCCACTGTCGGTTGGGGGCGAGTGATCGGTTCGACGATGCTGAACGAGTTCCGCCTAAATTTCACGCGCTACGCTTTTGACCAAACGCAGCCCGTCGGCCAGACCAACTACGGAATTCCGCAGATCCGGCTATTCGATTTCGACATCGGCGGATTCGGTTCTAACGACAGTCTCATCGGCATCCCCCAGAGTGGCACGAATCCCGCCGCTCTGGCGCAAAATACCTACGCATTGGCCGAAACGTTCAGTTGGACACGCAATAAACACGCCTGGAAGTTTGGCTTTGAAGACCGCCGCCAACAGAACAACAATAACGAGCCCGGCGCACAACGGCCGCAGTATCAATTCCGCGGATTGTTGAATCTGGCCAACGACGCTTGCTGCTTCTACGAACAAGTGGAGGTGAATCCCACCGGGGGAGCACTCAACGGACAGCGCTACTTCCGCGACAACGACTATGGCGTGTTCGTGCAGGACGACTGGAAGGTTCGCAGGAATCTAACGGTGAATCTCGGTCTGCGCTGGGAGTACTTTACTCCTCTGACCGAAGGAAAAAATACGCAAAGCAACTACATTTTCGGCTCGCAAGGGTTTATCAATGGATCGGTCTGTGCGCCGGTCGCGCCCTTGGCTGCTTGCCCTAGCGGCAAGCAACTTTATCAGCCGGATCGAAATAACTTTGGTCCCCGTCTCGGCGTGGCCTGGAGCCCCGAACGCTATGAAGGCAAGGTAGTGTTCCGGGCTGGGTTTGGCGTTGTCTTCAACCGGAACGGCGATGTGGTGGACGACAACATACGGCAGGACACTCCGTATTCGGCGCTGGCCACTGCTTGTTGCTTCTTTGATCCTCGAGATGCGATCGACCCAAGCCAGGGCGCCACAGGAGCACCCGCGGGATCCAACATTCTTTACAATCTCGGGGCAAATGCTCAGGCGAGCAGTTATCCGGTAAATCCTGCATTCGCGAATGGAGTGGCTCCGGACGGCGCGCTCTGTGCCGATGCCGCATGCGCTACTACGAATCCGGTATCCCTGTTCGGGGCGCTGCCCCATCAGGCGACTCCCTACGTCTACATCTTCTCCGACCAGATCGAGCTACAACCCGTCAGAGACTGGGTGTTTAAGCTGGGATACCAGGGAAGCAGAAGCCGGAAGCTGGTGCGAACCATCGATCTGAATCGCATTATGCCGGGCGATACTTTTGATGGTCTCCAGGACAAATTCCAAAACACCGGTTCGAACGGGCTGGCCTGCGACTCAACGAACCCCACTTGTTCGGCCCCGCACGCAACTGGAAACAATCGCTTCAGCAACCTCTACTTCCCGTTACCGGACGTCAACGCGAGCTATGATGCGGGGGTCTTCGGCGCCACGCACGCGTTCAGACATGGTTTCCAAATCGACGCCACCTACACCTGGAGCCACGCTGTTGATACCGCTTCTTTCGAGGTGGGCTATCAGCAGACCGATCCCAGCAACCAACTGCTGAACCGGGGCAATTCCGACTTCGACGTAAGACACAATTTTGTCCTCGACGCTCTTTGGGAAATCCCTCTATTTCGCCGCCGTCACGACTTCCTCGGCGCTGCCCTTGGCGGTTGGACCGTCACTGGAATTTTGGGCAAACACTCGGGGTTCCCTTTCTCCGCACTGATCGGCAGTTGCAACACGAACGCCGATCGAAACGGGGACAGTTACTGCCCCGATCTGCCGTTCGCCTACCATGGCGGAGTCATCCAGAGCGCGAGCAAGCAGCAATGGATCAACGGAGTCTTTCCCAGTCCCGCAACGGAGTTTGACACGGCAACTCTGGGCCCAGGATGCCGGTGCCGAAATATTTTCAGCGGCCCCGGCTACACATCCGTGGACATGACATTTGGCAAGGATTTTGCGATTCCCAAGGTGGCATTCCTCGGCGAAGGTTCCAAACTCGCGATCCGTGCGAACTTCTTCAATGCCTTGAACCTTTTGAATCTTGCGCCCTTGATTCCTGCAACAGCACAGACGGATATCGCGAATGCTAGCCAATTCGGACGGACCAGCGGCGGTCTTGCAGGAAGAGTCATCGAATTTCAGGCGAGGCTGAGCTTCTGACCTCTCAGAATTTGGTTCTTAGCACCGTCACATTAGCACTCTCGAGGTGCGACACACCTGCTTGATCGTGGTTACCCCTATCGAAGATCGCGCAAGAGCAAGAGCCCAAATCTGCAACTCTCTAATGGACCTTACGCCGCCTCTGGTAGCAAATCTCCAGTATCCGCCTCGTCGGCGGCCAGTGCCACATGCTTGCGCGCCACCAGCATATAAATGGACGGCACGACAAACAGAGTGAATGCCGTTCCAATAATCATGCCGCTCACCAGCATGATACCGATGCTGTTGCGCGCGCCGGCCCCAGGGCCTGTCGCCAGAACCAGCGGGAAGTGGCCGGCCACAGTGGCTGCGGTTGTCATCAGAATCGGGCGTAGCCGCGTGGTAGCCGCTTCGATGACAGCGGCAAGCTTATCCTTTCCCGTTTCCTGAAGATGGTTGGCAAACTCCACAATCAGGATGCCATTTTTCGATATCAGACCGACCAGCGTGATCAATCCTACCTGGCTATAGATGTTCAGCGTCGTCAATCCCAGGAAGGAAAAAATCAGCGCTCCGGAGAGGGCCAACGGAACCGAGCCCACCAGAATGATGAATGGATCGCGGAAGCTCTCGAACTGAGCCGCCAGGACCAGGTAGATCAGGATCGCTGACAGTAGGAATGTGCCAAGGAACTTGCTGCCCTCCACCCGAAGCTGCCGCGACTCGCCCGCATAGTCAACCGTGAAGCCCTGCGGGAGAATCGTTTTGGCTTGGTCTTCGAGGAAAGTCAAAGCCTTATCCAGCGGCACATTCGGTGGGATCACTCCCTGAATTGTGACCGCATTGAGCTGCTGGAACTTGTTCAGAGTCCGCGGCTCTGTGGTTGTTTTTATGGTCGCGAAAGTAGACAACGGAACAAGCTTGTTGTCTGATCCCGTGACGTAGATCTTTTCGAGCTGATCGGCGGTCAAACGCTCCGCCCGCTTGATCTGCGGAATTACCTTGTAGCTCCTGCCCTGGATGCTGAAACGGTTGATGTAGTCACCGCCGAGCATGGTGGCAAGATCCTGGCCAGCCTGCGTCAGGTCCACGCCCTGGGCACGAAGCTTGTCGCGATCGAAGACTACTTCAGCTTGCGGCTGGTCAAACTTCAAGTCGGAATCGGCGAAAATGAACAGGCCGCTTGCGAACGCCTTGCCCACGAGCTGCTTTGCGAACGCGTCGAGCTGCTGAGGCTCCATGGCCGACGTAATCACGAACTCGACCGGGAAATTTCCGCCTCCTGGCAGTGGTGGCGGCGTCAATGGAATTACCCGAATCCCTGCAATCTTGGATAGTGGTCCGACCGATTGAACCAGCAATTGCTGCGCGGTCTTCTTGCGTTGGCTCCAAGGCTTGGTCACCATACCGCCGAAGCCACCGCTCGGAGAAGTGATCTGAAAAATACTCTCACTCTCAGGAAACGAGTGATAAATATCGTAGACTTGGGATGTGAACAGATTCGTCTGATCGATGGTCGAGTTTGCGGACGACTGAATTACGCCAAACACAACTCCCTGATCCTCGGCGGGCGCCAGTTCGCGTTGAGAGAACATATAAAAAGGCACAATCAGCGCGACAACAATCGCCCACAGAACAAAGACGACGGGTCTGTATTGGAGCGTCCCAGCGAGTGTCCGTGAATAGAGACGGCGCACGCTTTCGAAGCGGCGGTTAACCCAACCCGCAAATCCGCGTTCCGTGTCACCGGCGCGCAGCAACTTCGAGCCCATCATCGGAGATAGCGTCAGCGCCACAACTCCCGAAACAATGACAGCTCCTGCCAGCGTGAAGGCAAATTCGCGGAACAAAGCACCTGTCAAACCGCCTTGAATGCCGACCGGCGCGTAAACAGCGGCAAGGGTGATCGTCATGGCGATGATGGGCCCGACCAGTTCGCGGGCGGCATCGATAGCTGCACGGAACGGGGGCTTGCCGAGATGAATGTGCCGCTCGACGTTTTCCACCATTACGATAGCGTCATCCACCACCAAGCCGACCGAGAGCACAATCGCAAGCAGCGTAAGAAGGTTGATGGTGAACCCAGCCACCAGCATCAAAAACACCGCGCCAACCAGTGAAATCGGAATGGCAACGATCGGAATTAGAACCGAGCGGAACGATCCTAGGAACAGGAAGATGACAACGATCACAATGAGCAGCGTTTCAGTCAGAGTGCTTAGTACTTCGTTGATCGCGTCCTGGATGTAGGCGGTCGAATCGTACGGAATCCCGGCCTTCATCCCCGGAGGCAACTGCGCTTGAATCTCTGGAATGGTGGCCCGAACTTGCTTGATCACTTCCAGCGAATTGGCCGTGGGGAGAACCCAAATCCCCATGAAAGTCGCCGTCTCACCGTTGAATTTGACGTCCGACTCGTAGTTCTGCGCGCCTAACACCACATCGGCAATCTCGCCAAGACGAACGACGACGCCTTTGTCTTGTTTCACGACGAGTTGGCGAAACTCGTCCGCCGTGCGCAAGTCAGTGTTGGCGATCAGGTTCACCGATACCATGGAGCCCTTCGTTTGCCCGAGCGCCGAAAGATGGTTGTTCTTCGACAATGCGTCGCGCACCGCAGACGCCGAAATGCCAAGGGCCGCCATCTTGTCCGGCTTGAGCCAGATGCGCATGGCAAATGTGCGGTCACCGAGAATGTCAGCGCGCTGTACACCGTTGATCGAACTCAACTTGGGCTGCACAACCCGCGTCAGATAGTCGGTAATCTGGTTTTGATCGAGGCTGGCGGACGAAAAGCCGAGATACATCGCGGCGAACTGCGTGTCCGCCGTTTGCAGATCAATCACCGGCTGCTGTGCTTCCGGCGGCAGGTCATTGCGAACCTGCGCCAACTTCGCCTGAATCTGCGTGAGCGCAGCGTTCGTGTCGTAGTTGAGCTTCAGGTGCACCGTGATTGTGCTCAGACCCTGTGCGCTCGACGACTCCATATAGTCGATGCCATCCGCGCTGGCAATAACGCGCTCGATCGGAGTCGTGATGAAACCACGCACCAGGTCTGCGTTCGCGCCCACGTACACCGTCGAGACCTGCACCACGGCGATGTCGCTACGGGGGTACTGTCGTACGCTGAGCGACCGGATGGCTTGCAGACCCGCGATCAGGATTACCAGGCTGACAACGATCGCGAGGACGGGCCTCTTGATAAACAGATCTGTGAACTTCATTTAACTGTCCTCAGGCTTGGGAGCCGGATTGTTGCCCGGCTGGACTTGATTGTTGACCAGAACGGCCGCGCCGTTCCGCAGTTTGAAGACGCCCGAACTCACGACCTCGTCACCGGGCTTGAGGCCCGAGACCACAGCAACTTGGTCGCCGCGCGAAGCCCCAACCTTAACGAACTGCTGCCGTACGCCGCGGTAGGTATTGCCCTTCGGGTCCTTCATGTCCGACACGACGTACACCGAATCACCGTACGGAGCGTAATTGATGGCGCTCGCCGGTAGCGCTATGACGGGGCGATCAGTCCCGCTCCCGGTGTTAAGCTCCACCTGCACAAACATTCCGGGGCGCAGCTTGCCTCCCGGATTGGCAAGGGTCGCCTGCACTTGGATATTTCGCGTGCCTTCGTTTACGACCGAGTCGATAGCCGTAACTCGTCCACCGAGCCTGATGCCCCCTACGTCACTGCTGGCGACGCGCAAGTTTCGGCCCACGCGCACCTGCGCAGCGACTTCCTGCGGTACGCCGAAGTTTACATAGATCGGATTTAACGCCTGCAAAGGAACGATGGCTTCGCCAGCCGCCAGGTACTGCCCTAAGTTTGCCTGGCGTAGGCCCAGGACTCCCGAGAAGGGCGCCCGAATCGTTTTCCGCGCAATCGTGGCGCGAATCTCGCCTACATTCGCTTCCGTCGCCTTCTGCTGGGCGGTCGCGTTGTCATATTCCGTTTGGGCGACGACACCCTGCTTGACGAGCTGCTGCATTCGATCAAAATTGATGTGGGCTAAGTCGCGCTGCGCTTCCATTGCCGCCAGTTGAGCCTTCTCTTGGCGGGTATCGAGCTCTACGAGTACGTCTCCCGCATTCACCGCTTTGCCAGAATCGAAGGCAATGCGGGCGACCGTGCCGGGTAAGTCCGCGCTCACCGTGACACCCTGCACCGCCACCGCAGTACCGATCACGTCCAGAGTGGCCGACCAGGTCTCCTGTTTGGCCACAACGGTTGTAACGGCAGTCGGCGGTGGCTGGAAGCTCCCGCCCTTTGCGATTGCGGTCTGTATCTGTTTAAACTTCACAAACCCTAGGCTCGTGATCAACAGCCCAACCAGGGCCAACATTAGAACCATCCGTTTTGCCACGACTACCCCCTGTTTTGTGCCAACTACATTTGAAAAAATGCCATCTACGAGCCAAAAATCCACGCAGATGTTCCCGATCTCCAACCGGTTATCGAAACCCAGACTCACTGGGCGTTTCAGTGTCGCTCCCCGAGGCATCCCTGAGGAGCGTATCGGCAGCGCTATCGTAGTTGTTCCCTCCGCCACGCACAGCGCTGATGTGATATCAGATTTTCCCAGGCGGGCAAAGGATTCAAAGCATTCGACAGTAGCCACATACAACAAAACCGTTCCTTATCAGTAGCTTCCAGATGTCTTTGTCAGCCGGCTGCCGCCAACGGACCCGGAAGAACCTCGCTATTTGCCCCAGAACAACTTGCTTAGTACCGCTATGGATGCAAGGCGGGGATTCCCGCTCCACACATATGACGAACGAAGGGCAGGAATATCGACAAATCCGCGATCTATTTTTGGGGGAAATGTAACGAGTCTAGACCTTTGTGCCGAGGAGACGAGTGGAGAGCGCTGGCCAATGCCCAAAAACACCTTTTCATTTCTTCGGAGATGTGCCCTTTGTGATCTGCTCGTACCAGAGGCGATGATGAGTCCTTGCCCAGGTCGTGGTGACTTCCCCGCGGATGATCGAAGTGAAGCCGCCTCGGACCATCGCCGTGCCCATGTAGACATGAATAATGAGGCCGCCAATGGTCGCCAGCGCCGCCACCACGTGTACCGTGACCGCCAGATAGCGCAGCCAGTGGAGACTCCACGGGATCGACTCCACGAACCATAGCCCTAACCCTGAAATCAGCAGCAGGATCACGCCATAAAACATCAGCCAGAAGAACAACTTCTGCCCATAGTTGAAGCGGCCGATGGGCGGAAGCTTCTCGTCTTCGTTTTCGATGTAGTACTTTATCGCCTTGGACCAGCGCTGATCCGCGTCCGTCATGCGCATGTCGCCGTGCCAGATCTTGTACATCCAGCATATGGAAAGCGTGAACCCAAGGCCGAGCCAGGGATGCCAGAAACGGGCCGTGGGGCCGCCACCGACCAGCGTTGCCAGCCAAAACATATAGGGAGACCAGAAGGCTAGTCCCGTGATGAGGCAATAGACGTAGGTGAAGGCGGCGAGCCAGTGATGAACACGCTCGTCGAGTGAGTAGCGGCGAATTGTGCCTTTAGGCTCCCTCGGGGCCGGGCGGGAAGAGACAACCTGCGTGGTACTCATGGCTGCGCTCCTGACCCGGGCTTCGGGCCATCCACCTGCTTGGGGCCGAAGCGCAAGTAGTGCAGCGTCACGCCAACGATGCCGCCGAGCATGGCGAGGTTTCCGATCCACTTGGCAGGCCCTTTCCAGAAACGAACCACCCAGGGAACGTGAGGATCCTTGGGCAAGCCGCCATAGGACTCGGGGTCGGTAGCGTCGTGAAGCACATAGATGACGCCCGTACCGCCCACCCCCGCCGGGTCGTAAACACCGGCCTTCTCGAAGCCGAAGTTCTCGCGAAGCTGGGTGGCACGAGTCTCCGCGAGATCCTGCATGTCCTCCTTGGTTCCAAAGTGAAGACAGCCGGTGGGGCAGGACTTGATACACGCCGGTTCCAGGCCTTCGCTCACACGATCGGAGCAAAGTGTGCACTTGAACATCTTCTTGGTCTCTGGGTTAAACTTGGGAATATCGAACGGGCAGCCGCTGACGCAGTATCCGCAGCCGATGCAATTCTGCTGCTGAAAATCCACGATGCCATTTGTGTACTGCACAATGGCCCCGTCCGCAGGACATGCCGCGAGGCAACCGGGATCGGCGCAGTGCATGCACTGATCTTTGCGCATGAGCAGGGTGATGGAGCCGTCTTCCCGTTCGTGCTCATTGAATTTGATCAGGTTCCAGAAATTCCATGCTGTCTCCGGCATGGTCTGGTAGCTATTGTCGAATGCCGTGTCGGTAAAGGTGTATCCGTTCCACTCGAGGCAGGCAACTTCACACGCCTTGCATCCGATGCAGGTTGTCGTGTCAACGAGCTTACAGACCTGCGTTGCGCGCTCCACGCCTTCGCCGGGAGCGGGCCCGGCATGACCGGAAATTCTGTGGATCGCCAATGTCGCCTGGCTCATGATATTTCCCTTCCAGCTATGCCTTCCAGCCTCATGCCTTCTCGAGTTTGACCAGAAATCCTTTAAATTCCGGTGTGTACGCGTTCGGATCCACCACGGTGGGCGTGAGGCGGTTGATGATCGTCCTTGCGTTCCTGCCTTCGTCCTCCTGAATACCGCGATAACCCTGGTGAATCGGAATGCCGATTTGGTACGTCTTCTTGCCGTCAATCATCATCGGCTTGATACGTTTGGTGACGAATGCCTTGGCCTCGTAGTAGCTGCGCGCGCTAGTGACCCGCACTTTGTCGTTACCCTGGATGCCCAGCTCCGTTGCCAGTTCCACTGGTATCTCGACGAACGCCTCAGGAATCAACTGCACGTTCATCCGGTTGTTCTTGGTCCAGTAGTGGTAGTGCTCGGTCAGACGGTAGGTGGTACAGACAATATTGAAACCGTCACCGGGAGTGGCGTACTTGTCCGCGGCGGTCTTTAGCTTTTTGACTACTGGGTTGTTCGATTGGTTGGGGTGTAGTACGTTTTGCACCGGGCTTTCGATCGGCTCGTAGTGTTCCGGGAACGGGCCATCGGCAAAGGCGCCCAGAGGCGCAAAGATGCGGCCAACTCCTTCTGCAGTCATGATGAATGGGCCCATGTGGTCCTTGGGGTTGGAGTCGGCTTTGAAGTCGGGCACGTCGTTGCCAACCCAAACTTGCGCGGACTCGTTCCACCAAACCTGCTTGCGGGACGCATCCCAGGGCTTACCCGCTGGGTCGCAGGATGCTCGGTTGTACAGAACGCGGCGATTCGCCGGCCAAGACCAGGCCCAGTTCTGGTAGATGCCCTGACCTGAGGGATCGTCGGTGCCGCGGCGCGCGAGCAGGTTTCCTGCTTCGGTCCAGGAGCCGCAATAGATCCAGATTCCGCAGGAAGTGGTCCCGTCGTCCTTTAACCAGGCAAAGCTCGGTAGCTGCTGGCCTCTCTTGATGGTTACCTGTGTCTTGGGGTCATTGAGATCGGCCAGCGCTTTGCCGTTCATCTCCTTGGCTAAATCTCCGAGGGCGGGGTGCTGGGCGTCAACGTACGGCCAGGTCAGATTCACGATTGGATCCGGGAACTTGCCGCCTTCCTTCTGGTAAAGCTCCCGCACGTGGAGGAAAATCTGCGCCACAAGGTCCTGATCCAGGCGAGCCTGGCCCGGAGGAGGAACGGCTGCGTTCTTCCATTGCAGCCAGCGCGCCGAGTTGGTCATGGAGCCGTCTTTTTCAGCGAAGCCAGCGCAGGGCAGGCGATACACCGTGGTGTTGATGGTCTTCATTTCCTCCGGTGTAATACCGGGGGACTTCCAGAACTCGCTAGTCTCGTCGGGATAAATCTCCCCGACCACCAGAAATTCCGCCTTCTTCAGGGCATCGATGTTCTTCTGGGAGTCCGGCCCAATTGCGACGCCGTTCATGCCGAAGGCCAACATCCCCTTTACTGAACCGCGATACATGTTGTCCCAGATCTGCGTCCACGAGTAGTTGCGATCCACCTTGGGCATGTAGTGGAAGGCAAAGTCATTCTCTTTGGTCGCGGCGTCGCCGAATAGAGCCTTCAAATAAGAGACGGCAAACTTTGGCGTGTTCGAGTAGTAGTTGAAGGAATCCCAAGGAGCGGGCTTGGAGGCGGTCGGCGTGATGCGTTTCAGCCAGGCGGCGAGATCGACATCGGTTGGGTTCGGCACCTTCAGGTAACCGGGCAGCGTGTCGAACACGCCGCCCATATCCGTGGCACCCTGAATGTTGGAGTGACCGCGAAGGGCGTTGACGCCGCCACCGGCTCGCCCGACGTTGCCCAGCAGCAACTGCAGAATTGCGGCAGTGCGGATAATCTGCGTGCCGAAAGTGTGCTGAGTCCAGCCGACGGCATACATGATGGTGGCGACTTTCTTCATGTCGCCATCCTTGCGGACAGAGGTGAATAGATCGGCGGCCTTCAGGAAATTGTCCTTGGTGATGCCGGTGATGCGCTCGACCATCTCCGGTGTGTAGCGGGAATACTGTTGCCTCAGCAATTGGAACACGCATCGGGGATGCTGCAAGGTCAGGTCATACGCGACTTTTGCGGGCAGTGCGGGCAAAGGGGGCGAAGCCAGTGCTGCTCCTGGAGCGGTGGACTTTACGGGAGCAGGAGAAGCGGTGCGGGCGGGTGCTGCGCCGCCGATGTCGTTGCCTTCCTCATAGGTCCACGAGGATCGATCGTAAGTCTGCGAGGTGGCGTCGAAACCGGAGTACAGGCCGTCTTCGGGCAGCTTGAAGCCCTCTTTCACGATGAAGGCGGCGTTGGTATAGTTGGCGAGATATTCTTTCGCGATGCGATTGTTCTCGATGGCGTAACGCAGCACGCCGCCCAGGAACGCTATATCCGCTCCGGCGCGAATCTGGAGAAACAGATCGGAAGTGGCAGCGGTCCGTGTGAAGCGTGGATCCACCACGATCATCTTGGCGTTACGGGTCTTCTTGGCTTCAATCGCCCACTTGAAGCCACAAGGATGGTTCTCGGCGGGATTGCCACCCATGATCAACATCATGTCGGTGTTTTTGATGTCGACCCAGCCATTCGTCATGGCCCCGCGTCCAAATGTTGGTCCCAAACTTGAGACCGTGGGTCCGTGTCAAACTCTGGCCTGATTTTCTATATAAGTTAGACCGAGACTGCGCATGGTCTTGACGACCAGGTAGTTGAATTCGTTCGTGTCCGTGCAGCCGCCGATCCAAGCCAGACTCTCGCAGCGATTCACGGTGCGGCCCTGCGCGTCTTTCTCGATGAAGGTGTCGTCGCGAATTTTCTTCACGCGGTGGGCGATTTCGTCGATGGCTTGCTGCCACGCAATGTCTTCCCAATGATCCGAGCCTGGCCGGCGAACCTGCGGCTTCAGCAGGCGCCGAGGATTGAGGATGTCCTGCTCGAGGGACGCGCCCTTGGGGCAGAGCGTGCCGCGATTGATGGGATGGTCCGGGTCGCCCTCGACGTGGATCACTTGCGGGGTCACGTTCTTGGCTTTGTCGCCAATCGTATAAATCAGAACGCCGCAACTTACGGAACAATAGGGACAGGTGGAACGTGTTTCCGTAGCGCGGGCGATCTTCAGTTCTTTGAGTTGCGCGAATGCGGGAGCTAGATCAAATCCCAGGAGAGAAAGGCCAGCACCGCCCGCGAGTGCGCTCTTGAAGAAGGTTCTGCGAGAGAGTTCCACGTGTATCCTCCGATGACTTGGAATCGCACACTTACATCAGCAAGCCGAGATGGGCACTCAAATTTACCGAGAAATATAGTCCCTGGATCGGTCATGGTCAACTGAGTATGCTAGGATGCTGCTCCATCCCCCGGAGGGTTGCGTGCGCCGACTGTAAAGCCCATAATCGGCGGGTGCCCAATTCGTCCTGGCAAAAGCGCATTCGGCGGGCCGAACAACTTGCGGTTCAGCACCCCTTCGCGGCCGAAATTCTCGGGTTTTACGTCCATCTGGCGCATTTCCAGGAAGGCCTTTACCAGCAGATCGAGAGGGATTCGCCGAAGCCACGCTCGGCAGAGTTAACACCGTTCCCGGAGTTGCCAGAACTTCTCTCGAGTTTTCCAGCATTTCTCTGCTTGGTGGAAGAAAGAGCCCCTGCTCCCTTCGCGAGTGTCGCTCGCGACCTTCGCGATTCTTCCCCAGAATCGTGGTCCAAAGATCCGATGTCGAATCTGCTGAGCCACACTTGGTCCGAAGCCGGCGACCCTCCCGAGACTCCGGAAGAATTCCTAGCCTTCGCTTTTCTTCAACCTTACGCCGAGTTCGCACGCCGCCACGCCGTACTACAACTCGACGGCTACACGCACTCCCTGTGCCCGTTCTGCAATCGTAAGACCGCCATCGCTGTCCTCCGCCCGCAGGGAGACGGCGCGCGTCGCAACCTGGTCTGCGGTTTCTGTCTTTGCGAATGGGAATTCCGCCGCGTCGTCTGCGCCAGGTGCGGCCAGGAAGACCAGGCCAAACTTCCGGTCTACACGGCTGAGCAATTTCCCTACGTGCGGGTCGAGTGCTGCGACGAGTGTCACACTTACATCAAATCTGTCAACCTCGCGAAAAACGGTCTAGCCGACCCTCTGGTCGACGAACTGGCCACGGTTCCACTTGACTTGTGGGCGCGGGAGCATGGCTATGCCAAGCTCCATCCCAACTTGCTAGGATTGTGATGGAGAAAGGAACCTGGAAGGATCAGACGCCATGGCAACCGATACCACCACCGCTCCGGTTCAGACCGTGGAAAACGGGCTATCCTCTTCACGCTCCGACGTACTTGCCGTCGAGGAACCCCTCCAGATTTGTTTGAACGGATTCCCGCTGTCCATCACCATGCGTACACCGGGAAACGATCTGGATCTCGCCGTGGGTTTCCTCTTCACCGAGGCCATCATAGTCGACGTCAACCAGATCCTGTCCATGCGTTCCGATAACGGCGTAGACGAACCCGGCGAACCCGCCCCCGAAAGCTCCAGCGACCGCGTGACCATCCGCCTGAAGCCCGATGTCACCATTGATCCCGCCCGCATCCGGCGTAATTTCTACACCAGCTCCAGCTGCGGCGTTTGCGGAAAGCTTGCGATCAGTGCGCTGGAAGTCCACCCTCCGCGTCCCATGCGGCCATCTGGCGCGAAATTTCCGCCGGATCTCATCTATCGTCTACCGGATCTACTTCGCCAAACCCAGCACGCCTTCGACCGCACCGGCGGTCTCCACGCTGCCGCTCTCTTCTCTCCAGAGGGAAGCCTTCTGGGCCTGCGCGAGGATGTCGGCCGCCATAATGCCGTCGACAAACTCATTGGGTTCGCCTTGCGCGACGGCAAATTGCCTCTCGAAGATTCGCTCATTCTAGTGAGCGGCCGAGCAGGATTCGAACTCGTGCAAAAATCCATCATGGCTTCCATCCCCGTCCTGGCGGCCGTCGGCGCGCCATCCAGCCTGGCCGTGGATTTGGCGAATCGCTTTGGCATGACATTGGTAGGCTTCCTGCGCGGCCAACGTTTCAACATTTATTCGGGCGCCTGGAGGATCGCGTGAAGCTTCGCATTCACGGCAACTCGTTGCGCCTGCGCCTGAGCCGTTCTGACGTCGAACAATTCCGGCAGACGGGAGCCTGCAAGGAATCCCTCCCATTTGGCTCGGGCTCCCAGCTAAGCTACGCGCTCGAAGCCTCTCCGCAGGTCACGGCGTTGGAAGCCCACTATCGGCAGGACTGTATCCGCATTTTGCTGCCGCTCGACATCGCCCAGGCATGGGCTGGTTCGGACGAAGTGTCGCTTTCGCTCTACTCTGGCGAGGGCAGTGGCCCGTCTTTGTTGATCGAGAAAGATTTTCAGTGTCTCCACCGCGTTGAGGCGAGCCTAACCGAGGATGCAGGCGCTTTCCCAAATCCCAAGGGCTGAGACCGGCCCATAGACTTGCTCTCCAGCGATCCGTTTTGCAAGATCCTCAGGGCACTCGTTCATACGGGCGCGGCTTTATTCCCACGCGCTGGCATTTTGCCGATTGACAGCGTTATTCTGCTCGGCTCGAAGAATCTTCGGTAATATGTCAACGACTTCTAAACAACAACCTGCAATCTCTCCAAGTGCAAGGGAGCATTTGAATGATCCGGAATAGCAGCACCCTCCTTTTTTTGTTGCTTCTCGTCGTCTCCGTTTTTGTCCTGCCGGTTACGGCGGCAAGCCAGCAAGAACGACCCGCGAATCCAGCCGTGGACGCGGTGACGTCGCAATTGACGGCGCTGACGGCAATTCCGGCGGAGGAGTGGCGTTACCACGCTGGCGATCTGCCTCATGGCGAAGCGGTAGAGCTCGACGACAGCGGGTGGGCGGTGGTTAAAAAAGGTACCGTCGCGCCGGAGGATGCCGTCTGGTACCGCCGATGGATTGAGGTACCCGCGACGCTCAACGGATACGATCTTACTGCTACGAAACTCTGGTTCCGTTTTAGTTCCTACGGTAATGGCCCGACTCCCGAGATTTTGTATTTCAACGGTCGGCGCGTGGCTATGGGCGACGATTTGGAGTCGATCATCCTGCTCGATCCGGTTAAGCCGGGCGACAAGGTTCTTGTTGCGGTCAAACTTCTGCAAACCGTCGACAAGAAGCATTTTGAAGAGGCAACGGTGCGTGTGGAGTTTGCCGACAACCGCCCGAGCCCTCTCGACTTGTTGCAGGAGATCCAGTCTGTGTGGGCCCTCATTCCCTCCCTGGGCGACAAATCAGGGACGGTACAAGCAGGCTTGGAGAAGGCCGCGAAGGCGGTGGATCTTTCCGCGTTGCGCGACGCCAAGCAGCAGGCCTTTGACGCCTCCCTTAATGCTGCCCATGCGGCGTTGCTGGAATTGAAGCCGGACCTGCAAGGAACCTCCGTGAGCTTGACCGGCAACGCCCACATTGACGCTGCCTGGCTGTGGCCTTGGACGGAAACCGTGGATGTCGTTCACCGTACGTTCGGCACCGCGTTGCAACTTATGCACGAATACCCGCAATACACCTACACGCAATCGGCCGCCGCGTACAACCAGTGGATGTTTGAGAAATATCCGTCCCTGCACCAACAGATTGTGGATCGAGTGAAGGAAGGGCGGTGGGAGATGGTTGGCGGCATGTGGGTGGAACCCGATCTGAACATGCCGGACGGAGAGTCTCTCGTGCGCCAGTTGCTGATTGGCAAACGCTACTTCAAAGAGAAATTCGGTGCAGATGTGCGCATCGGATGGAATCCGGACTCCTTTGGCTACAACTGGCAACTCCCGCAAATTTATAAGAAGTCCGGCATCGATTACTTCGTCACGCAGAAGATGATGTGGAACGATACCAACCAGCTTCCGCTCAAGCTCTTCTGGTGGCAGTCCCCCGACGGCAGCCGCGTGCTGACTTACTTTCCTCACGACTATGTCAACGAGATTGATCCGGTTCGAATTTCCACCGATATCGATGTGGCCCGAAAACGAAATCCCGGCGCGCCCCTGATGATGCACCTGTATGGCATCGGCGATCACGGCGGCGGGCCGACGCGGACCATGCTCGATAGCGGAATTCATTGGACCGACTCGGCCCGGGTCATTCCGGCGATGAAGTTCGGGACGGCGCAAAGTTTCTTCTCCAGCATCGAAACCCAACTCGACACCGAGCACGCTCCCGTCTGGAACTACAAAGTGCTGGCCGGCGGCGGTGGTGGTTTGCCCGCTGCTCCTGCCGGCAAACTCAGCCTGCCCGTGTGGAATGACGAGCTGTACTTTGAATACCATCGTGGCGTCATGACAACGCAAGCCAACCACAAACGGAACATGCGCGCGAGCGAGGAGCAGTTGCTCAACGCCGAGAAATATTCATCGCTTGCGTGGCTTTCAGGGACTCCTTATCCACAAGCACGGCTTACCGAAGCATGGCAGAAAGCTCTGTTCAACCAGTTCCATGACCTCGCTGCGGGGTCCGGCATTGGAGTGCTCTATCAGGACTCGCAACGAGACTTCGACGTGGTGCGCTGGACAACGGAAGAAGCAACGACGAAGGCGGTTGGCGCGATTTCGTCGCAGGTGAGGACCAACGGTGCTGCGGGTACTCCCGTGATGGTGTTCAATCCCCTAGGTTGGGCGAGAACCGACCTTGCGACATTTGATGTGCAGTTGCCTACTCCCTCGAAGACCCGTATTTCCGTGCTCGATACGGAGGGAAAGCCTCTTCCCTTCCAAGTTCTGTCAAAGAATACTGCGACGCGCTCCTACCGGCTGGTGGTCGAAGTCAAAAATGCTCCTTCCTTGGGATACAAGATCCTTCGCGTGAATCCAGATGGCGCTTCCGCAACGACCGATTTGCATGCCGACGGGTTGACTCTTGAGAATTCTCTGCTCCGCGTAACTGTCGACGGCCAAACCGGCTGCGTCAAGAGTCTCTACAACAAGCAATCGAAGTTTGAGTCCATTGCCACTGGAGGTTGCGGCAACCAACTCCAGACTTTTCAGGACACGCCGAAAGACTACGATGCTTGGAACATTGACGCTGGTTTCGATAAGCAAATGACAACCCTGGACAAAGCCGACTCCGTCGAGTTGGTCGAAAAAGGCCCACTGCGAGCTACCATTCGGGTGGCGCGCACTTGGCAGAATTCTAAGTTCGTTCAGGATATTAGTCTTTATGCGGGCTTGGGACGGGTCGATGTCGCAAACAACATTGAGTGGCACGAGACACATGTTCTTCTGAAAGCGGCTTTCCCCCTCGCAGCATCGAGCACCCAAGCCACGTACGAAATTCCTTTCGGCTCTATCGAGCGTCCCACCACCCGCAACAATAGCTGGGAAGCAGCAAAATTTGAGGTGCCAGCGCTGCGCTGGGCGGATCTCGGAGACGGGGCTAACGGCTTCAGCCTCATCAACGAATCCAAATACGGATACGACGCGAAGGACAATGTTCTTCGCCTTTCGCTTCTACGCTCGCCGACGTGGCCCGATCCCGAAGCGGATCGTGGCCACCATCAGTTCACTTATTCACTGTATCCCCATGCCGGCGACTGGAAACAGGCGCTGACGGTGCGCCGCGGCTATGAGTTCAACTATCCACTTCGCGCCCAGCAGGTGGAGGCTCATGATGGCAGCTTGCCCGCCGAACACTCCTTCGCTGGGGTAACCGGGGACAACGTCGCGCTCACGGCTGTGAAAAAGGCCGAGGACAGCGACGCTCTGCTGTTTCGAATTTACGAATGGGCTGGGAAGGCCGGGAATGTCCATATCCAAGTACCGAGCGGCGCGACCAGTGCGGCGCTGACAAACCTGATGGAGAAAGCCGAAAGCAACGCTCTCCCGCTGGCCAACCATCAGGTTACCGTGCCGGTACATCCGTTCGAAATCGTTACAGTTCGGGTAGACTTCGCACGGCCGTAGAACGAAAGTATGAGGCGCCCCGGAGGCGCTGCCTAACTATGGTTCTTCGTTTCAAGAACAGGACGGATCACTTCAAATACCGTGTCCACGAAATCTTTGTCCAGCGGTGCGTTCTTAATCAGTAAGCGCAGGTAGAGGGGACCGTAGAGCAAGTCGAGCACGCTGTCCGGATCAAGATCGTCGCGAAGCTCTTTCTTTTCCATGGCGAGCCGCAACAACCGGCGCGCTTCGATGCGCCGTGGCTCAACCCAGTGGGTCTGAAAGGCATGCAAGATTTCGGGGTCGGACTGACCTGCGCCGATCACGGTGGCGACAATCTGGCCCAGGGGACCACGAAAGACGACTGCCCACCGCCGCATTTGTTCGTGAATCGACGCCAGAACGGGTCCGGCCGTCGGAAAACGTAGCTCTTCCTCGACGGCCCAAACAAAGGAATCGATCACTAATTCTGCCTTGTTGGGCCACCAACGGTAGATGGTGGCCTTGCCCACGCCGGCATTAGACGCCACCGCCTCCATGCTCAATTCATTGAATCCAACCCGGTTGAGCAGCGCTAAAGTGCTCTGAATCACAGCTTTACGGGCTCTTTCGCTGCGCGGCCGGCCAGGCCCACGGGGCGCCGCCTTAGCAACTATCGCTGGCTTCGGCATGGTCCCTGCTACAGTAGCAAAATTAAATCCGATACGCACCGTCTCGCATCAAAGCCCCTATCGACTTGTACTTATACACTTCGGGTACCGTCGCCAGCCTGAGAATCGGACTTCAAGGAATTTTCGATGTGGATTGTAGCTTTAGCGTTACGCAGGCCATACACGTTTGTCGTGATGGCACTTCTGATCCTGATCCTGACGCCTGTGGTCGTTCTGCGCACTCCCACCGACATTTTTCCGGAAATCAATATTCCGGTCGTTAGCATCGTCTGGAACTACCAAGGGCTGTCTCCGAAGGAAATGTCGGACCGTATTACCTCGCAGACGGAACGCGGATTGACGACGTTGGTCAACGACATCGATCACATCGAGTCGCAATCACTCACGGGCGTGGCGGTGGTGAAGGTCTATTTTCGACCAACGGCGAACATCCCAACCGCGATCGCTCAGGTCACGGCGATTTCGCAAACATTCCTGCGCTTCCTACCTCCGGGCTCAACGCCGCCGCTAGTCATTCAATACACAGCATCGAGCGTTCCGATTCTGCAGGTGGGATTGAGCAGCAAGACTTTGCCCGAGCAACAACTGAACGACCTGGCGTTGAACTTTGTGAGGACGCAACTGATAACGGTGGAGGGCGCGGCAGTACCCTATCCTTACGGTGGCAAGTCGCGCCTGGTATCGGTCGATTTGGATACGGCGGCGATGCAGGCGAAGCATATGACGCCGGTCGACGTGGTCAACGCTATCAGCGCGCAAAATCTGATTCTGCCCTCCGGCACGGCGAAACTGGGCGCGCTCGAACACCAAGTGGAGTTGAATGCGAGCCCGCAGACGATTGCCGAACTGAACGACCTTCCGGTGAGAACCACGAACGGAACGACGATTTACGTGCGCGATGTCGCTCATGTGCGTGACGGCTATTCGCCGCAGACGAACATCGTTCGCCAAGACGGCATTCGGGGGACGCTGTTGACGATACAGAAAAACGGCGGAGCCTCAACTATTGATATCGTGAGCAACATCCGCGCTATGCTCCCGCAAGTGGCGCAGACGCTGCCCGAGGATGTGCAGATGACGCCACTGTTCGATCAGTCGCTGTTTGTGCGCGCGGCGATCGAGGGCGTACTCAAGGAAGGATTGACGGCGGCGTGCCTAACAGCAGCCATGATTCTCCTTTTCCTGGGCAACTGGCGCAGCACCTTAATCATCGCAATCTCAATTCCGCTTTCAATTCTCACGTCCATCATCTTGCTGAGCGCCATCGGCGAAACCTTCAACATCATGACGCTTGGCGGCCTGGCGCTCGCGGTTGGTGTGCTTGTAGACGACGCCACCGTGGAAATTGAGAACATCGAGCGCAACCTGGGGATGCAAAAGGAATTGAAACAAGCGATTCTCGATGGCGCGCAGCAGATTGCCGTGCCGGCCTTTGTTTCCACGCTCGCCATCTGCATCGTCTTCGTACCCATGTTTTTCCTCACGGGCGTGGCGCGTTACCTGTTTGTGCCGATGGCAGAAGCAGTCGTGTTCGCGATGCTGGCGTCGTATTTGCTGTCGCGAACGCTGGTGCCGACGATGGTGATGTACCTGCTGCGCGGACATGAACACGATACGCACAAAGCTCCGACAACTTTCTTTGGACGACTTCAGGCCCGCTTTGAAACGCGCTTCGAGCAGTTTCGCGAATCCTACCGCGACAATCTTGCAACAGCGATGAGGCACCGCCGCGTTTTTGTTCTGGGCTTCCTGGGGGTGTGTGTGCTCTCCGGAGGCCTAACTTTCTTCCTTGGACGCGACTTTTTTCCGACCGTCGACGCTGGTCAATTTCGCCTGCATGTTCGCGGTCCGGCGGGGCTTAGGATCGAAGAAACTGCGCGTCTCGTTGACCAGGTGGAACAAGTGATTCGACGGGAGGTTCCGCAAAAGGAAATCAATACCGTGCTCGACAATATCGGCTTGCCCTATAGCGGCATCAACCTTTCTTACAGCAACGGCGGGACCATCGGCACATCGGACGCAGAAATTCTGGTTTCCTTGAAGCCGGGACATGAAGCTACGGAACAGTACGTGCATCGACTCCGCGAGGAATTGCCCAAGGATTTCCCGGGAATTGAGTTCTTCTTCCAGCCTGCCGACATTGTCAGTCAGATTCTGAACTTCGGGCAACCCGCGCCTATTGATGTGCAACTCGCCGGACAAAACTACTCGCAGAACTACCTGATTGCGGAACAAATTTCCAATCGCCTGCGTCATGTGCCGGGCGCGGTGGATGTCCACGTGCAGCAGTTGATGACTACGCCCACGCTGCATCTCGATGTGGATCGCGTGCGCGCGCAGCAAGTCGGACTGACGGAGCGCGACGTAGCACAGAATCTGCTGGTGTCACTGAGTTCCAGCTTTCAAACCGCGCCCACGTTTTGGGTGAATCCGAAGAACGGCGTCAGCTACACCCTGGCGGTGCAGTCTCCGCAATATAAGGTGGATTCCCTGCAAGCGCTGATGAATACCCCCATCAGCGGCACCAATACCAATACACCACAGGTTCTTGCGAACCTGGCCATTGCTACTCCCCGCACCGCACCCGCGGTGGTGAGCCACTACAACGTAGCCCCGACGGTGGATGTCTTCGCCAGTGTTGACGGACGCGACCTGGGCGGCGTGGCCGACGACACCGGGGAGATCGTGAAGTCCTTCCAGAAGCAGTTACCCCGCGGTACGCAAATGCATATCCGCGGGCAAGTGGAAACGATGCAGTCGTCATATCGAGGCCTGCTCATCGGACTCGTCATGTCCGTGGTACTCGTTTACCTGCTCATCGTGGTCAACTTTCAGTCCTGGCTGGATCCGTTCATCATTATTACGGCACTCCCGGGAGCGCTGGCGGGAATTCTGTGGATGCTGTTCTTGACTCACACGACGCTCAGCGTGCCGGCATTGACTGGCGCGGTCATGTGCATGGGCGTGGCAACTGCGAACAGTATTCTGATGATTTCTTTCGCTCGGGAGCGGATGGAGGCAGGCCGGAATGCGATTGAGGCGGCCATGGACGCGGGCTACACACGCATACGCCCGGTCATCATGACCGCTCTCGCCATGATTATCGGAATGTTGCCAATGGCCCTGGGCTTTGGGGAAGGCGGCGAGCAGAACGCTCCTCTGGGCCGGGCCGTCATCGGCGGACTGGCGGTGGCAACTGTCGCTACGCTATTCCTGGTACCCGTTGTCTTCAGCATTTTCCATGGCCGGCGCGAGAAGCGCGCACAAGCCTCAGCACCTGCAACTGTTTGAACTTGTAACCGTTTGATTCTGTATCCGTCTGATATCTGTGAGGAATTTATGGTGATTGAAACGCAAGTCACGTCGGCTCCAACTCCCGCAGCTCCTGCGCACATCAAGCAGAGACATTTTGTGCTCGTGCTGGTAGCCGTTGTGTTCCTGGCCAGCGCGGCCGTTGCCTTCGCGCTGCGGCTTGGGGAGCACCGCGCTCTTGCCAAAGAGACCGAAGCGCTCGCGGTTCCGAATGTGGTTGTCATTCAGCCGAAACCTGAACCTGCGCAGCAGGACCTCACCCTCCCTTCCACTCTGCAGGCTTTTACCGAGTCGCCCATCTACGCTCGCACCAACGGGTATGTCGCGCACTGGTACAAGGATATTGGCAGTCCGGTAAAGAAAGGCGACTTGCTGGCGGATTTGGAGACGCCGGAGGTGGATCAGGAGCTACTGCAGGCGCGAGCCGCCCGCGGCCAGGCCGAAGCGCAGATGAACCTGGCGAAAACCTCCGCCGAGCGCTGGGAGTCGCTGCGGAAAATGGATGCCGTTGCGCAGCAGGAAACCGACGAGAAATCCAGTGGCTATACGCAGGGGCAAGCCGCGCTCGCCTCGGCCAGCGCTAACGTTCGCCGATTGGAACAACTTGAGTCTTTCAAGCACATTTACGCGCCGTTCTCCGGCGTTATTATCAAGCGCAACACAGATATCGGCGCCCTGATTAACGCGGGCAATAGCGGCACCAACCAGGAGCTGTTCATCCTGGCGCAGATCAGCCCGATTCGTGTTTACGTGGATGTTCCGGAAATATATGCGCCGTCAGTACGTCACGGCGTGAGCGCCAATATCGAACTGCCTTCGTTACCCGGGCAACGCTTTGGCGGCAAGGTCACACGCTCAGCGGACGCGATCGACCCTGCGACACGCACTCTGCGCACGGAGATCTACGTGCCGAACGGTGATGGAAGGCTCTTCCCTGGCTCCTACGCACAGGTACATTTCGGCGTAAACGTAGCAGCAGTCCGGTTGTCTGTTCCGGTGAATGCCCTGCTGTTTCGCGCGGAGGGCCCACGGGCGGCGGTAGTTGGTGCAGATGGAAAAATCCGTCTCAAGCCGGTGACCATTGGCCGCGACTATGGGACGGAAGTCGAAATACTGGGCGGACTGGATCCGAACGAGTCGATTGTTCTAAATCCTAGCGACTCGCTCGAAGAGGGCCAAGCCGTCAATGTGGTGAAGGCGACCACGCACTCATGAGGGGCCGGCCTTCTCTCGCGGGCGTCGTACTGTACAGCGTGGCAGCGCTCGGCGCCGGACCCAAGTATAAGAAGCCGGAAGTGGCCGCGCCGCAGGCCTGGCAGTCGCCTGTCCCCTGGCAAACGGCCGCCCCGGCGGATTCGCTGCCCAAGAACGCCTGGTGGAAGCTCTTCGGCGATAGCGAACTCGATCAATACGAAGACCGTGCCGTCGCCAACAATCAGACTCTGAAAGCTGCTGCGGCACGTCTAGCGGAGGCTCAGGCTTTCGCTCGTGTCACCTCGTCGGGCTTGTTCCCTGAACTCGATGCCGGAGTCTCCGGCCAGCGGCAACGGCTTTCTGCCAATCGTCCGACAAACGGTGCCAATATCGTTCCCACGGCGGTCACGCAGAACGTCTTCAACGTTCCGTTCACGTTGAATTACGAGGTGGATTTGTTCGGTCGCGTCCGACGCAGCCTTGAATCCGCCAACGCTTCCCTGCAGGCTTCTACTGCCGATCTTGAGAATGTGCGCTTGCTGGTTACTTCCGAGCTTGCAGCGGACTATTTTCAGCTCCGTGAGATTGACACCGAAATTGCGGTTGTGCAGAAAGCGGTTGACTTTGAGAAAGATGGATTGCAACTGGTGAACCGGCGCCATGAGGGCGGCGCTGTCTCGGGGCTCGATGTTGCGCAACAAGAGACCGTTCTTGATTCATCGTACACACAGTTGGCCTTGCTCCAGCAGCAGCGCGCGCAGTTCGAACATGCCGTTGCTGCACTACAAGGCCTACCCTCGTCCGACTTCAAAGCGCCGGTCCGCCCACTCGACATCCAGCCCCCGGCTTTGCCGGTAGGATTGCCGTCTGAGCTTTTGCAGCGCCGCCCCGATATCGCTTCGGCTGAGCGCCAGGTGGCTTCTGCCAACGCGCAGATCGGCGTCGCCAAGTCGGCGTTCTACCCCAGCCTGTCTCTCGGCGGTGGAGGCGGGCTCCAGAGTGGAAACATTGCGAAGTTGCTGGACGGCCCTAGTGGCGTTTGGTCTCTTGGCCTCTCGGTTCTGGAACCGGTCATCGCTGGAGGGCGCCATCGCGCTCAACTGGAAGCCGCAAGAGCTGCCTATGACGAGAATGTCGCGAGTTACCGTGAGACCGCTCTGGTGGCGTTTCAGCAGGTGGAAGATGCGCTTTCGGGACTCACTGCTCTGGCCACGGCATCGGACTCGCAGGGTCGAGCCGTATCCGACGCTGACCGCTCGTTGACGCTAGCAAACGCGCGCTACACAGGAGGGCTGGTCACCTACCTCGATGTGATTACCGCCCAAGAGCAAGTCCTGGCGAACGAGCGCCTTGCAGCACAAATCAAGGGACAGCGGCTGGTTACATCGGTCCTGCTCGTCAAAGCGGTTGGCGGCGGTTGGGACAGCGCAAGCCTGGCTGGCGTGGGAGTGAAACCGGCTCTCCGGCAAGCGTGGCAACAATAGATGTCCGCCTCGAATGCTGCGTCCCTGCGAATTACCGGCTCGTCCGTATGAGGGAGCGGTTCTGGCACTTGCTTGATTTCGAGTGCAATCTCGGATTTCGGGTACAATCTCGCGACAACAAATCAGCGCCAGAGGGTCCCCATGATTTCCCGACAGATTTTCCTCTCCGTGGCAGTGCTAGGCCTCTTATTCACTGCTTCATCGCTTCAGGCAGCGGAACCGTATCAAGTTACGATCGAGCGCGGTGTCATCGCGAAGATGCGCGATGGTGTCCAGCTCCGCGCCGACATCTATCGCCCCAAGACCGAAGGCGAGTTTCCCGTCCTGTTGCAGCGCACTCCCTATAACAAAAGCTTTGGCACAGACTTTGGACTGAGGGCGGCCGCGCTGGGGTATATCGCCGTAATTCAGGATGTGCGGGGTCGCTATACCTCCGAGGGAGAGTGGTACACCTTCAAGAACGAATCGAACGATGGGTACGACACCGTCGAGTGGGCTGCCGCGCTTCCTGGTTCCAACGGAAAAGTAGGCATGTTCGGTGGTTCGTATGTCGGGGCAACGCAGATGCTGGCGGCCATAGCTCATCCGCCGCATCTCGCCGGGATCTGTCCGGTGGTCACCGCCAGCAACTATCACGAGAATTGGACTTATCAGGGCGGCGCTTTTGAGCAATGGTTCAACCAATCGTGGACTTCCGGTTTGGCCCAGGACACCTTCAATCGCGCGGTGTCGCGGAACACCAATGCGCTATTGGGCAATTGGAGGCTTCCGCTCTCCAGCTATCCGCTGTTCAATTTCGGCGATTCCTCAGCCGGTGCGCCTTATACGACGTCCTCTTTAGCCCCCTATTATCTCGATTGGCTGGCGCACCCTAGCTACGATGATTACTGGAAGCGTGTTGCGATTGACGAGCACTTTGGCGATATCGCCGTTCCCGCGCTGACCATTGCCGCGTGGTATGACATTTTTCAAGATGGATCACTGCGCAATTTTGTTGGAGTGAAAGCGCACGGTGCAAATGAGGTGGCACGCAACGGGCAGCATCTCTTCGTCACGATTGGAGGACATGCTGGAGATGGGAGGAAAATCGGCGAGGTGGACTTCGGAGCCGCTGCTGCCGAGTACGATGAAAATGAATTGAGTCTGAAGTGGTACGACTTTCTCTTCAAGGGTGAGCAGAATGAGTTTGCCGGAAAGCCAGTGAAGATCTTTGTGATGGGCGCCAACGAATGGCGGGAGGAGGATGACTGGCCGTTAGCCCGCGCGCGAAACACGAAATACTTTCTGCATTCGGCAGGCAATGCCAATTCGCTTCGCGGCAACGGCAGCCTCTCACTGGTTGCGCCGAAAACTGAACCCTTCGATCACTATGTCTATGACCCTTCTAATCCGGCGCCCACCGTTGGCGGCCCCCTTTGCTGCGACGGGGAGCATCTCGCTCCGGGGCCGCGAGATCAGCGTGCGGTGGAGGCCCGCGATGATGTCCTGGTTTATTCCACTCCGGCGATGGCGCAGGACACAGAAGTTACCGGGCCGATCAGTCTGGAGTTGTTTAGCTCGTCTTCGGCCGTGGATACTGATTTTGAGGCCAAGCTCGTGGATGTCGGCCCGGACGGATTTGCCCAAAACCTGACGGAAGGAATCGTGCGGGCGCGGTATCGGGACTCGAGGGAGAAGCTGGCACTCATGAACCCGGGCCAGGTCTACAAATTCAACATCGACTTGTGGTCAACGAGTAACGTCTTTCGTAAAGGGCATATTCTGCGTCTGGAAATCTCCAGCAGCAACTTCCCGCGTTTCGACCGCAACTTGAACACGGGGGAAGACGTTGCGCTTGGGCGGAGGTTCGTATCTGCCACCAACGCCGTGTATCATGACGCCGAGGACCCATCGGCGCTGATCTTGCCGGTCGTCCCGTCCCACTGATCTGATTATGATCGCTTTTCTCTCGATTCTCGCGGTCGGTTTCTTTCTCGGGATGCGGCACGCCACCGATCCCGACCATGTCATTGCGGTCACGACGATTGTGAGCAATCAGCGCAGTAGCATGCGAGCCGCTTTAATCGGTTTGTTTTGGGGCATAGGCCACATGGTCACAATTTTGGTGGTGGGCGCGGGAATCATTCTTTTCAACCTCGTGATCCCGATACGGCTCGGCCTCAGCATGGAACTTTCGGTCGCCGTGATGCTGGTCGTCCTAGGCGTTATGAACGTCGCAGCGTTCTTAAGTTCCATGCCTGCCGCTTCGTCGGATCTTCACGTTGGCAAGCTGGAAAGCAAGTATCTGGAACCCGGTGCCGTCCTTCATTCTCACCCCCATCACCACGGCGACTTCATCCACAGCCATCCGCACACCCACGAACCCGAGAACCATCCTCATTTGCCCAAATCAACGCCGCTAGTCTGGTTGGACCGCGCCCTGGGCAAGGTTGGTGTGTATCAAAATCTGCGACCTTTGCTAGTGGGCATCGTTCACGGCCTGGCCGGTTCGGCTGCCGTGGCTTTGCTGGTCCTGACTACCATTCGGAATTCCCACTGGGCCATCGCCTATCTCTTGCTGTTCGGGGTTGGAACCATTGCTGGCATGATGCTCATCACGCTAGGGATTGCTTCCACGTTTCGCGCAGTCTCGAAGCTCCGACAGAACATCTCCGGCAAGCTGGCGATGGCTTCGGGGCTGCTGAGCATCGCCTTCGGACTGGTGGTCGCCTACCAAATCTGCGTGATCAGCGGCTTGTTCGGTGCCCACGCCCACTGGACGCCCCAGTAAACCTCAACGCCGCACGAAACCCTTGACGCTCGTTAACGCTGAACAGACGCCCGTTGCAGCGACCTCGGCCCGCCAAGCATTCCAGGAATACCTGCACACCATCCCTCACGCCGGGGCGACATAATAAAGGGCACTCGCTCGCAAAAAAGGACGCGCCGGAGGCGCGTCCCCGAATCCAAAGACAAACGGTTCTAGTTGCCCGAGCCCGGAGTCAACGTGGTCTGCGTGTGCTCCCGATTCTGACGCAGATCTGCGCCGGAACGGGTAGTCGGATAGGGTTTGTCGCCCATCAGACCCTGCCAAATGACCCGGTTGAACTTGTCCGGATCTACGCGGTCTTCCTGGCTGAAGTCGAAGTCCTTAGTGCGGGCTTCCCACCACGCGGCGTCGTGCGTCGGTTTGGGAATTGAGCTGAGGTTAATTTTGTTGGCTCCCGTGGTGAGCGGCAGCGTCGAGTTGAACAAGACCAGCGCCGGAGCGGCCGTGAAGGTCCAGGTGGATTGCGTCGTGTCGAAGGCATCCGTCATCGGCGGCACTCCGGCATCGTGCACGCCCAGTTTCGCAAGCCCGAGCACATCTTCAATCGTGCGCAGGATGCTTACGGTCGTGTAGTGCGACGAAGAGACGGCGCCGTGCTTCACGTATGGGCCGACGATGTACGCGGTGCTGCGGTTGGCGCTGACGTGGTCGGCGCCATCTTGCGCGTCATCTTCGATCACGAAGACGAGCGTGCTGCCAGCGTAGGGGCTGTGGGCGATCTTGTCGACCAGTAGGCCCACAGCGTAGTCGTTGTCGGCGGCCTGCAATTCGGGCGTGTTCACTCCATAAATCGCCGAACCGAAGCTGCCAAAGTGGTCGTGCGAGAAGCGCACCAACGACAGCGCCGGGAAGCTGTGCGTAGCCACCTGGTTGCCGAACTCGCGCGCCCATTCCTTGTAGCGGAAGAAATCCGGGAACGCGTTGTCATAACCGCGGAAACAGAAGTCCGTCCTGCTGATGAGCGACGGGTGTGCTGGGAAAGCCACCTGCGTTGGTGGCGTGGAGGAACACGGATCCGTGATGTTGACATCAATCTGGAACCCGCGTCCAAGATCCATGAAGAACCCATAGTTGCGGACGCTGAGGTGCTTGCGAATCGCCGCATCCCAGATGTAGCCCAGCCCCTGTTCTCCTTCCGGGCCATCGGCCGCTACTTCGTTAGCCGTTCCCGGTAGCAGATTGGGATCGTTGGGATAGACCGGCTGCCAGGCTTGGCGCTCGGCCATCGTCGCCAGTCCCACGTTCACATTCCGATCCGTGCCCTCTGAGTCGTACGCCGAACCGCCCTTCCCGTAGTTGATAATCTGGCTTTTTTCTTCGAGATCAAGAGCGCGGGCCGATGTCGACCAAGCCCAGCCATCCATGCTGCCGTTGCCTGTGTCATAGAAGTTATCGAAATCCACGAAATTCGAGGCAATGGCGTGCAGGTTGGGTGTAACCGCTTGCGGGAATTGCGTCAAGGTTGGATCGCCGTTCCCGACCGGCAAGTCGCCAAGGATCTGATCGTAAGTACGATTTTCCTTGATGATGTAGACCACATGCCGAATGTGCTGGCGCAGGAACTGCATCGTGGCCGCGTCTTGCGACGAGAGTTGCAGATTGAAGCCATTATTCTGCGCGACCAGCGAGGTTAGCTGCGCTAGATCGGTCGCGCTGGGCACTGGCAGAACCAGAAAACCGCCAATCATGTTCTGCCACGCGTAGTTGTTTCCGGAACCATTCTGCGCTTGGAGATTGTTGCAAGCAGATCCATAGTTGCCACCTGCGGCGATGAAACGGCAATTCAGAACATTGGGGCCGGTGTTGCTCTTGCCGTTGACGACGTACAGGGTGGAACCATCCGGGCTGACGCTCGCCGAGTTCGGCTGCCAACCTGTCGGAATCAGTCCGGTAGCCACCGGCCGCCGCCCGGTCAGGCTAATTACGGCCACGTTGTTAGTACCGCCGTTGGTAATGTACGCCGTCTTCTCGTCCGGCGAAAGTGTAACGCTGTTGGGGTTGCTCCCTTTAGGGACTTCTCCGCCATTTCCCAGCACTCCAACCGGAGCGCTGGTGTTCACCTGGCCAATGATTTCGTTTTCCTCAGTCTCCAGAACGAGCAGCGCATCAGCGTTATTTGTCGCCACGAAAAGCTTGTTCTGCGCCTTGTTCAGAATCATCCGGTTCGGGTTTCCCGGAACACGCACGCGGTGCCGCAACGTAAGCGTGCCGCTATCTAACCTGAGCACGTCAATTTCACGGTCACGCGCGCTCGAAACATATACCGTCCGGTTGCCTTTGATCGCTACCGCCACCGGAAACTCTCCGCCGGGAACGCCGGACTTCGCGGAATCGATAATGCCTGGCCTCAGATCGTAGTCGGCTAGTACGACGCCGTTCACCACATCCACTGCTGTGACGGAATCCGACTCCCAGTTCGCCAAAACAACTGTCTTGCCGTCTGCGGTAATACCCAAGCCGGAAACTGTTGGACCGGTCTGCGTTTCCAGGTTCATCAGATTGCCTTTGTGTCCCAGAGCTAACGCCGTGCCTGCTTCCGCCCAGGTACCGTTGCTCACGGCGAAGGTGTGCAGCGTATCATCCGGCCCGCCGGCAACGTAGAACTTCGTTCCATCGGGCGCCCACACCAAGCCATTGAAAGCTCTCGGCACCATCAACACTTGCGTCTTCACCGGCACGCTCGGGGTGGAAATGTCGAACACGAAAATGTATTCATGGGAATCCTGCGGCTGCACCGCACCATTCGCGTCGCGCAGCTTATTGAATCCGCTGGTCAGAATGAGCAGGGTCTTGCCATCCGGGCTCACCGCCGTTATCTCCGCGCCATCCACTGCGCGATTCGGATAATCCGGCAGACTCACGGTCAGGGGTTGAAATACGGAGCCCGGCGCCGCATCAGGAGTAATCGTGGCGCCGGTCGGAAGCGTCACCGGCTGGGAAGCGGCAATTGCGGCAGGGGCAAGCGTCAGAGCGGTCGCGCCAAAAACGGCCGCGAAGCTGACTTGGCGAAGAAGTGTCTGTATCTTCATTTCTGTTCCTCCTGGAAGTGTCGAATTGCGAAAGTGATAAAAAAGGCAAGCCCTACCCAGAGCGGTTCACTCGGCTTGACCGTCGAGGAGACCCGTGTGGTTCTGTAACCTGCGATTAGCTCTACGGAGGACTAGAACAGCAGCCTGTTAACGACAGTTCAAGGTCATATGAATTTCAAGTGAAAGGGCTCGATGTAGCTGTGGAAATTCATTTTGAGGCGCAAGGAGGCGGCACGGGTTCACTCAGGTGGGCTGAGTTCGGAGGTGTTTGGGCGGGGAGGCTCGCGGCGTAGCGATTGCAGGACGATGGCGGCGCTAATGGCAAAACAGCCCACGGCTACAAGAGCAAGGACTGGGGCGAGGTCGGGGCGAATATGAGTGAGGTCTGACCCGAGGGCGGCGAGGGCGAACAGGATACCAAGAAGATTGAGCCAGAGCGGGGCGTGGACAGGCCGTGGCTCTCGAAGGCGCAGTTGAAGGATCAAGGCCAGTAGGCCGATCGCGGCAAGAACGACGATCGCAAGAGGGCTGCTGAGCCCGCCCCGGTTCGTATAAATAACGACGAGACCCAGTACGCCGCAAAGAAGCCCGGAGAAAATGACCGTCCAGCGCCGGGGATGCCTGCCGTTGTCCAAGTGCGACCTATTGTAGCGTGGGCACGCCGTTGGCGCACCCCGGCCTCCCAAGAGCTTGGGTATGGGAGCGCGGCCAATGCAATTCGGTCCGGGACGACTCAGCTCTAGGCAGAAACGCCGGGGACCCATTCTGCCGGACGGGAGTCTCCGTGATTGACGGCGTAGAGGACAAGTTCGACGCGATTTGAGACTCCCAGCTTGTCGAAAATCCGGAACAAGTACTTCTTGACGGTATGTTCACTGAGGCTGAGTTCGCGGGAAACATCGCGATTGCTAAGCCCCTCGGAGACAAGTGCGACGACTTGTTCCTCTCGCGGCGTGAGCAGACTCCGTCCGCAGTCATTGATCACGCGCAGAGAAGGCACCTGACAGACAAGGTCCAGCAGATAGTGGATTTGCTCGGAGCTGGCCCAGACCTGGCCATCACGCACTGAGTGAATGCATTTGCAAAGCTCACGCAACGAGGCGTCAGCAAAACAGAAAATGCCACGAACCCCGGAACGAAAGGCGTTGACCACAACTTCACGAGCGTAGCACTCGCCCAAAAGGATGATCGGGATCTGCGGGTGGGTCAGGTGGATACGACGGGCTCCCGCGAAACTGGCTTCACTGTGGTGGCTAGGGTTGAGCAAGATGACATCCACGCGAGTTGAAAGTAGCAAACGCAGAATGGCGTCGGCGTCCATTTCACAGGCGGTGACTTTGAAATCGGGCCGGCGGCGCAGAGCGCCGGTTAGGAGTTGGGATTGCATCTGGCTGGAATCAGCGACCAGGACGGAGATGGGCTGGAATATTGTATCGGTCAGTGGCACGCAAACACCTCAATTGTGCAAAAGTGAACACATCCTAGTGCATAGTTAGGTTCTGCGGAATAGTAATTTTCCGAAATTGGCGATTTTGTTGCGAATCTTTCCCGTTTTGAAAATGGATCAATATACTGCCAACCTTTGGGCTCCACGGATCATTTTGCGACTGTTGCACAATGAGAATCTATTCTCCTTTCGTGGGTGAGTCTTCCTAGGACTCAACCATCGTGCCAGAAAAGCTCGCTAGGAGAGGTGAGGTAGGTGCTGAGCTCGCGCGACTAGGACCTCTGCGGTGAGCACTGCCGGACTACCGGCAGGTGTTTCCGTTACCCACGCCCGTGGGATGCACTTTGCTGGTCTTGGCGATCCTGAGACGCGGCTTTACGTTGGGTCTCCGCAGAAATTCGAGGCGGATGGAACGCATGAAATTCTTCGCACAACATTACTTCGTAGTTCTGATATTGGCTTCGCTGACCGGGGGCAACGCCCTGGCCCAGCGCGAGGCAAAGGTGGAGGCGAACCTGAAATCCCTGGCAAACGGGGAGACAAAAACCGGCTCGGGGCCGGAGTCGCCAGGAGCAGGCCTCCAGGGAACGAGGAATGAGCTCTACAAAATCCAACAGAGCGATACTTTGGAGCTAACCTTCGCCGTCCATTCTCTGGGAGCTTCGTCGAGAGGGGGTTCCCGTCATTTACCACGTCAACGACTTCAAGATGTTATGTCCAAGCTACAACCTTGTTTCGAGGGGGGAGCCGTGTGAGCGCTGTGTCAAAGGGGCTTTCCGCCATGTCGTCAGTGAGGGATGCCACGCAGGAGGACCCGCAGCCTCGGTTGTGCTTGCAGCCGAAGCATACCTCCACAAGTGGTGGAGAACCTACTCCACGTGCGTCGATCTATTGCTCGCACCTACCAAGTTTGTCCGCGACAAGATGGTCGAGAACGGCTGGAACCCGCAGGCTGTCGAAGTATTACCGCACTTTCAGCGCATCCTAGAAGAGACTCCCCCCGGGCCTTCGGGGGATGCGCCCATTCTCTATTTCGGACGCCTTTCCGTCGAGAAAGGCGTCATCGATCTTGTGCGCGCCATGCGCTTCATTCCCCAGATCCGCTTAATCATTGCTGGGGACGGCCCTCAGCGAGAGGAGCTGGAAGCGCAAGTGGCGGGACTCGGATTGAAGAACGTTGAATTCGCCGGCCACGTTAAAGGCCACATACTCGGTCGCCTGATCGCGGAGTCCTGCCTGACAGTGTTCCCGTCCCATGCATACGAAACCCTCGGCAAGTCGATCCTGGAGTCTTATGCCCGGGGTCGCCCGGTGATTGCCACGGACCTAGGTTCGAGGCGGGAACTTGTTCACAAGGGTGAGACGGGAGTGCTATACCCAGTTGGCGACGTCGAGCAGTTGGCAACTGCTATCGCGTTTCTCCAGGCTCGCCCGAAGCTGGCCGAAGCAATGGGGGCGGCGGGGCTCGAAAAGGTCCGGCGCGATCACTCGCCGGAGCAACACTACGAAGCCTTGATGCAAATCTACGCCAGGGTTGCACCTGCGAAGACATCTCGTGCCCTTCGCACCGCAGCTCCACCGGCCCGCCTGAAGATCGCTTTTATCGGCGGACGCGGCGTGATCTCGCGTTACAGCGGCATTGAAACCTACTACGAAGAAGCAGGCGGTAGCCTCGCCCAGATGGGGCACGACGTCACAGTCTACTGCCGTTCGTATTTCACTCCCGAGCAGTCCCACTACAGAGACATGCGTCTGGTCCGGTTGCCAACCCTGCGCACCAAGCACCTGGACACGCTGCTGCACACTTTCCTGAGCACCCTGCACGCGTGCCGTGAGAAATATGACGTGGTCCACTATCACACTCTCGGCCCGGCGGTATTTTCGTATTTTCCGCGGTTGTTTGGCATCCGCACCGTCGTCACAGTCCAAGGTCTCGATTGGCGGAGGAAGAAGTGGGGCCGCCTCGCATCCGCAGCTTTGCGGCTGGGTGAGTGGGCTGCTATCGCTTTGCCGGACCGCACGATCGTGGTCTCGCGCACGCTGCGCAACTATTTTCGCCGCGTTCACGCTGTCGAAACCGAGTTCATCCCCAACGGTACAGCTTTGGCATCACGCCCGTGTGGACCTTACCTGACGAAATGGGGCCTTGAAGCAGACCAATATGTTCTCTTCTTAGGACGATTTTCTCCAGAGAAGAACTGCGATCTGCTCATTCGAGCGTTCGAACGCCTTGCCACAACAGCAAAGCTGGTATTGGCTGGAGGATCAAGCTACACCGATGAGTATGTAAAAGAGCTGCGGCGCCATGCAAGCGACCGCGTACGGTTTCTCGACTGGGTCTCTGGCGCGGCACTCCAGGAGCTAACTACCAACGCCGCGGTGTTCGTTCTCCCTTCGGACCTGGAGGGATTGTCTTTGGCTCTGCTCGATGCGATGGGCGCGGGTGTGTGCGTGCTCGCCAGCGACGTTCCCGAGAATCGCGAACTGGTAGACGACGTGGGGTTCACGTTCCCCAGAGGAGATGAGGTGGAACTATCTCGCATGCTGCAATTGCTTCTCTCAGACCCGGAGATGCGGAAGCGCGCTGGGGCAGCTGGCCGTCGACGGGTCCAGGAGTCGTATCTATGGCCCCAGATCGCGCGCGAACTGGAGCGTGTATACCTGGATGCCATGCGCGCGCCTGCTTCGCAGCCGTTTCAGGATGCGCGTATTCGAGCAGACTTCCCCCAGAAAGAGGCGGATCGTGGTGCGGCGTAGCTTGCTGCCACTTGTTTTTTTGCTTCTGCCGATTGCTGGCGATTCTTTTGCTACTGATTACTATGTCAGCTCGCAGACAGGAAACGACGCCAGTAGCGGGCTTTCTCCCGATGTCCCATGGCAGTCCATCACGCGGGTGAACCGTGCCAAATTTCAGCCGGGAGATCACATTCTCCTTCACTCGGGAGATCTCTGGCGAGAACAGCTTCGACCACCCTCATCCGGCACACAGGAGCGCCCCATCGTGTTCTCCAGCTACGGCCCGGGTGAACGTCCGATCTTGGAGGGAATGCACGGATTTGAGGCAGCGAAGGGAGCGTTGAGACGCTCGCAGGATCCGACGCGAGCGGGAGATGTGGCAATTGACAACAACGATCAGAGTCACATGCTCTACGATGGCCTTGAACTCCGAGATGTAGTCGAGGGTCTACGCGTTTACGTGTGGTCGGGAGCCGTACGGGACATCACCTTGCGCAACTGCCAAATCCAAGTCGATGCGGCCGTACCAAATGGTCCTCCCTCTGCCGCGGTTTACGCCAATGTCCGGACAGGAAGCATTGCCGATTTCCGCGTTCTCGCAAATCGCCTGATTCCCTTCCCTCGGGGTCTCGAACGCTGGGGAATTTATTTTGCCGGCGGCGTCCAACACTTCCAGATTATTGGCAACAAATTGGGACCTGCTGGAGAAGACGGGATTGCCGTTTGGCACTCGGCATACGGAGAAATCAACCGCAATCAAGGCGGTGGTAACGGCGAGAATACGATTGACGTGAAAGACAGTCACAACATCGTCATCTCGAATAACGTTGCCGACCTGGATCGGGAATACAACATTGTCGTACACAGCGTGGACTCCCCGGATTCCACGTATGGGGTGCGCGTTGCAGGCAACCACTGTTCGCGCGGCGGGCAGGGGGGCGAGCTTTCAGCCGGAATCGCGCTGCTGTTCGTGCGGAGATCTGGAGCCGAGAGCAATGTCGTGAAAACTGCGTTTGGTTCGGGCATCCTAATCAAAGACGCTGGAGCACACCCCGGAAACTGGGCTATATATAACCGCCTGACTGGCAACGGAGTAGGACAAAGGCTTCCGGCAATCGTGCTCCAAGGCACCTCCACAGCTCGCGTCGAAGGGAACGACATTTCCTCCCTTTCCGGCCGCCCGAGGTAGGTTTCGCCTCCTGCCCTTGTGCCAGCGCGTGAAAAATGCTCTGATGTTGGTTGGGTGTAGCGAAGCCTTAGGCTAGTTTCGCAGATCCAAACTCTTCATGCAGAACAATATCTTAGTCACTGGCGGCGCTGGCTTCATTGGTTCCAATTTCATCCTGCAATGGCTCGCTAGCGAGCCTGAGGCGATCACAAATCTTGACCGGCTTACCTACGCAGGCAATCCCGAGAACCTGGAGACTGTATCGGACAATCCGCGCTATCATTTCGCGCTTGCCGACATCTGCGATCGGGAAGCTGTCCGGAGACTCTTAGCGGAACGGGAACCTCGAGCCATCGTCCATTTTGCAGCAGAGAGTCACGTCGACCGCTCGATCCTAGGCCCGGATGAGTTCATTCGGACCAACGTGACCGGCACTTTTATCTTGCTCGAAGTAGCCCGCGCGTATTGGTCTGGCCTCACGGGCTCTGCTCGAGAAGACTTTCGCTTTTTGCATGTCTCAACCGACGAAGTATACGGTTCGTTGGGGCCGCGAGACGCGGCGTTCAGTGAAACTACGGCATATGCGCCGAACAGCCCTTACTCCGCATCGAAGGCTGCTGGAGATCATCTGGTTCGTGCTTACCACCATACATATGGATTACCCACGCTGACTACCAATTGTTCCAATAACTACGGGCCCAGGCAGTTTCCGGAAAAGCTGATACCCCTTATGATCCTAAACGCCCGCGCCAGCAAACCGCTGCCGGTTTACGGAGACGGACAGAATGTTCGCGACTGGCTGTTCGTCGGGGACCACTGCGACGCCATCCGCACGGTCCTTGCCCGTGGGCGTGTCGGAGAGACCTACAACGTCGGCGGCTGGAGCGAGCAGAAAAATCTTGATGTTGTGGAGACGCTGTGCGCGGTGCTCGATGAACTCTGCCCGAACGATCCGGTGCTTCCACACCGGAATCTCATTCGCTTCGTGCAAGATCGCCCAGGGCATGACCGCCGGTACGCGATCGACGCGCGCAAGATTGAACACGAGCTGGGTTGGCGGCCTAAAGAAACCTTTGCCGGCGGACTGCGAAAGACCGTGAAATGGTATCTTGACCATGACGGTTGGGTGAAGAACATTACTACCGGCGCCTACCGCGAGTGGATTTCCAAACAGTACGCGATCTGAGATGCCTACACGATGACGCCGCCCAGCACTTCCTATAGAGGCATTCTTTTGGCTGGTGGATCGGGCACGCGCTTATACCCGGTGACGCACGCCGTTTGTAAGAGTTTGCTCCCAATCTACGACAAACCCCTCATCTACTACCCACTTTCCGTGCTGATGCTGGCGGGAATTCGCAACATCCTCATCATTTCCACGCCTCCGGATACACCACGCTTTGAGCAATTGCTTGGCGATGGCAGTCAGTTCGGTCTGGACTTGCAATATGCCGTTCAAGAAAAACCGGCGGGAATCGCGCAGGCTTTCCTCGTGGGCGAGAGGTTCCTGGCGGGATCGCCCAGTTGTCTTGTCTTGGGCGACAACATTTTCTACGGACACGATCTGCCGAAGATTTTGTTGAGCGCGGCTCAAATGACTCAGGGCGCGCGGGTATTCGCCTGCCCGGTCCATGACCCCGAACGCTATGGCGTCGTTGAATTTGATGCGAGTGGGCGCGCGATCAGTTTGGAAGAGAAACCCGCAAAGCCTAAGTCGCGATATGCCGTCACGGGCGTGTACTTCTATGATTCGCAGGTAGTGCAGATCGCCCGGTCGCTCAGGCCTTCAGCCCGTGGTGAGTTTGAGATCACTGATGTCAACCGAGCTTACCTGGATCGTGGCCAACTCAACGTGCAGGTGATGGGGCGGGGAATGGCGTGGCTCGATACTGGAACGCACGATTCCATGCTGGAAGCTTCGATGTTCATCCAAACCATCGAACGCCGCCAGGGCCTGAAGGTCTCTTGCCTCGAAGAAATCGCATACCGCTACGGCTACATTTCCGCGGGCCAATTGGAGAAGCTTGGCTCCGAAATCAAGAACGGCTATGGCGCCTACCTGCTGCAACTGCTACAGGAGCGGGTATTCTAATCGCGCATGAAAGTTCTGCCTACAACCCTGCCGGGAGTTGTGCTGTTGGAGCCAAAGGTCTATGGCGACGAGCGGGGTTTCTTCCTGGAGAGCTATAACCGTCAAACATTCGCCGACTTGGGTATTCGCGAGGAATTCGTGCAGGACAATCATTCCTTTTCCATTCGCAATACCCTCCGCGGCCTGCACTATCAAGTTCGGCAGCCCCAAGGGAAGCTGGTCCGCGCCGTCGCTGGAACGATTTTGGATGTTGCTGTGGATTTGCGACGCAGCTCAAGTACGTTTGGCAGAGCAGAAACCTTTCTCCTGTCCGATGTCAACAAACACATGCTATGGATGCCGGCCGGCCTCGGGCACGGCTTTCGTGTCGTTTCCGAGACAGCACACGTGACGTACAAGTCAACCGGGTTCTATTCTTTTGCCGACGAACGCACGATTGCGTGGGATGATTCCGATCTTAAGATTGACTGGCAGCTTGAAGCTCCACCGATCCTGTCGCAAAAAGACAAACTCGGTGTGCACTTCCGCAATGCGGAAGTCTTCGAGTAGATATGCGCGTCCTCGTGTTCGGCGCTTCCGGAATGCTCGGAAGAGATCTCTTGGCAGCTTTTTCCGAGGATGATGCAACTGGACTGAGTTCCCGTCAGGCGGACCTGCGTGATTCCGGCAGCGTTTTATCTACCGTGCAGCAGGCTCGGCCAGATTGGATTATCTTAGCCGCAGCTTACACGGATGTTGACGGGTGCGAGAAAGATCCGGCAAGAGCCTTGGCGGTCAATCGCGATGGTGCGGCAAACGTAGCGAGCGCCGCGATACAAGCCCGTTCACGCCTGGTGTTCATCAGCAGCGACTATGTTTTTGACGGTGAAAAACGCAGCCCTTACGAAACTGAAGACCCACGCAATCCGATCAACATGTATGGGCAGTCGAAGGCTGAAGCCGAAAGCAAGTTGCTGGACATTGTTCCGGACTGCTGTATCGTTCGCACCTCTTGGCTGTTCGGCATCGGCGGAAAGTGTTTCCCGGACACTATGTTGAGGCTGGCAATAACCCAGCCTGAGCTGCGCGTAGTGGACGACCAGCGCGGATGCCCCACGTATACGTTCGATTTGGCAGCCGCCATTAGCGGTCTCGTCCGCAAACAGGCCGACGGAATTGTGCATGTAACAAACCGTGGAAGTTGTTCGTGGTTTGAATTTGCGGGAGCGATTCTTGCCGCAAGAAGCCCCCGAACCAGAGTGATCCCGGTTTCCACCGCGGAATTCCCTCGTCCGGCGAAGCGCCCGGCCTATTCCGTTCTCTCCGGGCGCAGTCTGCAGGAATATGGAATTGACCTTTCCGATTGGCAGGATGCGCTAACGCGGTATTTACGCCAGCGAAACGACTAGAGCACTCGCTCGTGCGAGTACCCGCCCGCGCTCAAAGCTGAAAGTAACTCAGCGATATGATCGGGGCCACGCGTCTCCATCGTAATGTCGATCGCTGTATCTCCCAGGTTCACGCCGTAGTAGGCTCGATCGTAGCTCGTTTCAACTATATTGGCGCGATGCTGCGCCAGGATTCCAGTCAGCTTATTTAACGCCCCCGGATAGTCGGGAAGATGCACGCGTAGCCGAACCAAGCGTCCGTCTTTTACCAGACCGCGCTCAATGATTCGGGACAACAGCGTAACATCGATATTTCCGCCACACACCAGCGCCGCCACTCTGTTTCCCGCCAGAGGTAACTTCCGATTCAGCAATGCTGCAATCGCCGCTGCGCCCGCGCCTTCCGCCAATGTTTTCTCCCGCTCCAACAACAGAAGAATCGCATTGGCTATTTCTTCTTCGTCAACCGTGACAATGTCGTCTACGTACTTCTGCACCAAAGGCAACGTCCGCGCTCCCGCTCGCCTCACCGCAATGCCATCGGCAATCGTCGCAGCAGGGCTTAGCGTGATGGGCCTCCCCTCGGCAATCGCGACCTTCATCGAAGGCAAACGCGCCGGCTGCACACCAAAGACCTTAACTTTGGGATTCGTCTCCTTGATCGCGCAGGCCATTCCCCCAATCAAACCGCCGCCGCCAATCGGGGCCACCACCGCCTCAATATCCGGCTGCTGCTGCAGAATCTCCAGACCCAGAGTACCCTGCCCGGCAATGACCGCGTCGTCGTCGAAGGCGTGCACAAACGTAAAGCCTTCACGCTCGCTCCGGCGAAGCGCCTCCTCGCAGGCCTCGTCATAGTTTGCGCCAAAAAGCACTACATCGGCGCCGTATCCACGCGTAGCGGAGACTTTGGTCAGTGGCGTGGTCAAGGGCATACAAATCTGCGCGTGAATTCCGTGCCTGCCCGCGTGGTACGCAAGGCCTTGAGCGTGGTTCCCGGCCGATGCTGTACTCACACCGCGGGCCCGCTCGGCATCCGTCAGCGTCAACAGTTTGTTTAACGCACCACGTTCTTTGAACGCACCCGTACGCTGCTGATTGTCTAACTTGAGATAAGTCTGGTTGCCAGTCAACGTGGAAAATGTCTCCGATCGTGCACATGGCGAAAGATAAATAGACTCGCGAATGCGTTCGGCAGCCACCTGGATGTCGGAAAGTGTGACCATGCGGTTTTCGATCACGGCGGAACGGGACTCTGCCATCTTACCTGACACTCCTGGATTGATTGAGAGAGCGAGTCGACCTTATGCTACGGATTGGTTCCTGGTCCGCGAGACTAGACCCACTGGCGCAATTGATTTCTCATCGGCTACAGTTTGCAGGTAGCGGTTGATGCCCGCCGCGGCTTTACGGCCTTCCGAGATTGCCCATACCACCAAGGATTGGCCGCGCCGCATGTCGCCAGCAGCAAATACTCCCGGTACAGACGACATGTAGTTCTCATCAGCCGCCACATTGCCGCGTGAATCTAGAGCTACTCCCAGTTGGTCGATCATTCCATTCCGCACCGGGCCGGAGAAACCCATGGCAATCAAAACTAGATCGACATCTAGCGTGAACTCGCTGCCGGCGATCGGCTCAAATTTCGGAGGAGGACCAACTCGAATGCCGTGCAATTGGCTAACATGGCCCAACTCATCCCCAGAAAACTTCACCGTCGCCACAGCCCATTCGCGAACCCCGCCCTCTTCGTGTGCCCCTTCGACACGCAACTGCATTGGCCACATCGGCCAGGGCGTTTGTGGAGAGCGCTCCAGAGGCGGCATCGGCAAAATCTCGAACTGATGCACAGAGAGCGGCTTTTGCCGGTGGCTTGTACCTAGGCAGTCTGCCCCGGTATCGCCCCCGCCGATGATCACTACGCGCTTCCCTGCGGCAAGAATTTCCGCTGCCGGTTCGATCATATCTCCAACGCACCGGCGGTTTTGTTGCGGCAGGAATTCCATGGCGAAGTGGATTCCCTCGAGTTCCCTGCCCGGCACCTTGAGGTCCCGCGGTTGTTCCGCTCCGCCCGCGAGGACGATCGCGTCGAACTCGCCTCGCAAATCCTCTACAGAAATACTGACGCCCACGTGCGCGTCGGTTACGAACTTAACGCCTTCCGCAGCTATCTGCTCCAGACGGCGATCAAGAACAGCAGCCTCCATTTTGAAATGGGGAATCCCGTACCGCAACAGCCCGCCGATTCTGTCGGCCTTTTCGTAGACCGTCACTTCATGACCAGCGCGACGAAGCTGTTGAGCCGCAGCCAGACCGGCAGGGCCGGAGCCCACAATCGCCACTTTCTTGCCTGTGCGGGCCCTTGGAGGCTCAGGACGAATCCAGCCTTCCGTAAACCCGCGCTCCACAATGTTCTTCTCGATCTGTTTAATGGTCACCGGCGGCTGGTTTATCCCCAAGACACAAGCAGCTTCGCAAGGTGCGGGACAAATACGGCCCGTAAACTCCGGAAAGTTGTTCGTAGCATGCAGTTGGCGCAGAGCTTCTTTCCAGCGGCCGCCATATACCAAATCGTTCCAGTCCGGAATGATATTGTTCACTGGACATCCGCTTTGGCAGAACGGCACGCCGCAATCCATGCACCGCGCGCCCTGCTCGCGAAGGCTGACTTCCGGGAAGTCCTGATAGATCTCAAACCAGTCATTAACGCGTTCCAGAACTGGACGCCGTGGCGCCATTTCCCGCGAGTACTCCAGGAATCCTGTCGTCTTACCCATGCTGCACCTGTCCGACGGACGCTTCGACAGGAAGCAGTTGTCCCGGAATGTAAGGCTGCTGCGTCCGCGTCACTCCCTGCACGCGCTTGAATTCGTGTGGATACACTTTGATAAATCGCGGCAGCATTGCAAGCCAATTTTCAAGAACCAACTTAGCGCGCCGGCTACCGGTCAACTCAAAGTGCCGAGAAATAAGCCGATGCAGTGACTCAACGTCTCCCGGTTCCAGTACGGCGTCCAAGTCCACGGAAGCCAAGTTACATCTCTTCACTGCAAAATCCAGCTTCTCGTCAAACACATAAGCGATGCCACCACTCATGCCAGCCGCAAAATTTCTGCCGCAAGCGCCAAGCACCACGACCATGCCATTGGTCATATATTCGCAACCGTGGTCGCCTACGCCTTCCACAACGGAGGTCGCTCCCGAGTTTCTGACCGCGAAACGCTCCCCCGCTACTCCGTTGAAGAATGCCTCGCCGCTGGTGGCCCCATAAAGAGCTACATTCCCGACCAAGATATTTTCTTCCGCGGCAAACCGTGCTCGCGTGGGCGGATATGCCACAATACGTCCACCCGAGAGCCCCTTGCCCACATAGTCGTTCGCGTCGCCTTCCAGCCGCAGCGTCACGCCTTGCGCCAGGAACGCTCCGAAGCTCTGCCCAGCCGAACCTTGGAACTGCACGCGAATCGTATCGTCTGGCAAACCCGCCGATCCGTACCGTCGCGCGATCTCTCCGCTCAACATCGCGCCCACTGTTCGATGCACGTTGCGAATCGGCAAACTGATCTCAACGGGAGTGCGGTTCTGCAGAGATGGCAACGAGTGCGCGATCATCTGATGATCCAGCGCCTGATTCAATCCATGATCCTGATCTTGAACGCGACGTCGAGCCACGCGGCGCGGTACTGGTGGGTTGTAAAGAATAGCCGAGAAATCCAGCCCACTCGCCTTCCAGTGCTCGACGGCCGGTTGCGCCTCCAGCATGTCGACGCGCCCCACCATCTCGTCGACCGTGCGGAATCCCATCTCCGCCATGTATCCACGTAACTGTTCGGCGATAAAGAAGAAGAAGTTAATGACGTGTTCGGGCTGCCCCTGGAATTGTTTCCTCAATACCGGGTCTTGCGTCGCGATGCCGACTGAACATGTGTTCAGATGGCACTTGCGCATCATGATGCACCCCATGGCAACCAACGGTGCAGTCGCGAATCCAAACTCCTCGGCACCCAATAGCGCGGCAATTGCCACGTCACGCCCGGTTTGTAACTTGCCATCAGTCTGCACGCGAATGCGGCTACGCAGATCGTTCAGCAAAAGAACTTGTTGCGTTTCCGCGAGCCCCAGTTCCCACGGAATGCCGGCGTGCTTAATCGAACTGAGCGGCGAAGCGCCAGTGCCGCCGCTGTCGCCGCTGATCAACACCACGTCGGCGTGTGCCTTAGCCACACCCGCAGCCACCGTGCCGACTCCGACTTCCGCTACCAGCTTGACAGCAATCCGGGCCGCCGGATTTACGTTTTTTAAGTCGTAGATCAACTGCGCCAGGTCTTCGATCGAATAAATGTCGTGGTGCGGCGGAGGTGAAATCAGGCCCACTCCGGGAATCGAATGCCGTAGCTTGGCAATACCCTCATCAACTTTGTGTCCCGGGAGCTGTCCGCCCTCTCCCGGCTTCGCCCCTTGCGCCATCTTGATCTGCAATTCGTCCGCATTGACCAAGTAATTGGTCGTGACGCCAAACCGCGCCGAGGCCACTTGCTTCACCGCGCTACGCCGCAAGTCCCCGTTGGCGTCGGCCCGGAAACGCGCCTCGCTCTCGCCACCTTCACCTGTATTCGATTTCCCGCCGATGCGGTTCATGGCAATCGCCAGAGTCTCGTGCGCCTCCTGGCTGATGGAGCCGAACGACATCGCGCCAGTCGTGAAGCGCTTCACAATCTCCTTCGCTGGCTCAACTTCTTCCAGCGGAACGGGAGTCTCCGATTTCTTCAGTTGCATTAACCCGCGCAGAGTGCAGAGCCTACGGTTTTCTCCGTCAATCAAATTCGCATATTCCTCAAATGTCTTGAAGCTGCCTTCGCGCACGGAGCGTTGCAACGTGCCAATCGTCTGCGGATTGAGCAAGTGGTACTCGCCATTCGTCCGGAAGTGATAATTCCCCCCCACCGCCAGCTCCGTCTCGAATTCCGTCGCAGGCTGGAATGCATGCTCGTGCCGCATCAGCGCTTCGCGTGTCAGCACTTCCAACCCGACGCCCTCCAATCGAGACGTCGTACCCGTAAAGTAGGTATCCACCAGATCTCGATTCAAGCCGATCGCCTCAAACACCTGCGCGCCCTGATAACTCTGCAGCGTAGAAATTCCCATCTTAGAAAACGTCTTGAGCAACCCCTTGTTTGTTGCCTTGATGAAGTTTTTAATAGCAACTTCCGCCGTAACCGTGCTCGGCAAGTATCCGCGTCGCGCCAAGTCTTCAAAGGTCTCAATCGCTAGATACGGATTGATCGCGCTCGCTCCGTAACCTGCTAGCAGCGCAAAATGCATCACTTCCCGCGGCTCGCCCGACTCTATAATGAGCGCCACCTGCGTGCGCGTTTCTTCCCGCAGAAGTACATTGTGCACCGCCGCCAACGCCAGCAGACACGGAATTGGCGCGTAGTCTTTGTCGACGCCACGGTCGGAAAGAATCAGCAGGCTGTATCCCGACTTCACCGACAACGAGGCGCGGCGGCAAAGCTCATCCAACGCGAACTTTAAGCCCATGTCTCCGTCTGCAGCGCGGAACAACGTCGGTAAGGTCGTCGCCAGCATGTCCCCGCGCGAAACCCGGCGCAGCTTCTCCAAATCCCGATTCGTCAAAATCGGATGCTGCAATTTCAGCGTGTGGCAGTTCAACGGCGTCTCTTCGAGAATATTTCCTTCCGATCCGATATAGCTGATCAGCGACATCACCAGCTCTTCGCGAATCGAATCAATCGGCGGATTCGTCACTTGCGCAAACAACTGCTTGAAGTAGTTGAAGAGCGGCTGTGGACGATCCGAGAGACAAGCCAGGGGGGTGTCTGTTCCCATCGAGCCGACGGGCTCTTCGCCTTTGCCCGCCATCGGCTCCAAAATCATTTTCAGGTCTTCGTCCGTATATCCAAACGCGCGTTGCCGGCTCAAAATCGTCTGATGATCCGAGGCATGCACGCGCACCGGCTCCGGAAGTTGATCCAGAGAAATCTGGTTTTCTTTCAGCCACTGCGCATATGGCTTGCGGAAGCTAAGCCGATTCTTGATTTCCTTATCGGTGACAATGCGCCCTTCGGCGGTATCGACCAGGAACATCTTGCCGGGCTGCAACCGTCCCTTCATCTTGATTTCTTCGGGTGGAATTTCCAGGACGCCAGCTTCGGAAGCCATCACCACGGTATCGTCCTGCGTCACTACGAAACGTCCGGGCCGCAAGCCATTACGGTCGAGCATTGCGCCAATCACGCGACCGTCCGTAAACGCCATAGCCGCCGGCCCATCCCATGGCTCCATGAGCGACGCGTGATACTCATAAAAGGCGCGCTTCTCCGGCTTCATATGCGGATTACCAGCCCAGGCTTCGGGAATCATCATGGCCATCACATGCGGAAGCTCCCGCCCAGCCTGGAAGAGCAGTTCCACAGCATTGTCGAAACTCGAAGAATCACTGCCACCCGGTGTGATGATGGGATTTAGTTTCTTGATGTCATCCCCGAACAACGCGGACTTCAACACCGACTGCCGCGCGCGCATCCAGTTCACGTTGCCCTTGAGCGTGTTGATCTCGCCGTTGTGCGCCACGTACCGGTAAGGATGCGCCAGCTGCCAGCTAGGAAAAGTATTCGTCGAGAACCGCTGATGAACCAGGCACAGCGCGCTCATTACATCGGGATCGGAAATCTCGACGTAGAAGTTCGCGATCTGAGGTGCTAGCAGCAGACCCTTGTACACAATCGTTCTCGCCGAGAGCGACGGAACATAGAACATCTCTTTATCCTGGATGTCAGATTCCGCAATCTCCGATTCCGCACGCTTGCGAACCACGTAGAGCCTGCGCTCGAAGGCATTCTCGTCCATGCCAATCGGCCGCCCGAGAAAGAGCTGCTGAATGTACGGCTGCGAACCCCGGGCAACGCGGCCAATCGCCGATCCGTCAACCGGTGTATCGCGCCAACCCAGAACCGCGAGGCCTTCCTCCCGTGAGATACGCTCGATAATACCTTCGCACTGCAACCGTTCCAATTTCTCCACCGGCAGAAACGTCATGCCCACGGCGTAGGCGCCTGGAGCAGGCAGGGCGAATCCCAGCTTGCCACACTCCCGTGCAAAGAACTTGTGCGGAATTTGGATTAGAATCCCCGCGCCATCGCCGGTCTCGGGATCGCATCCACAGGCGCCGCGGTGCGTCAGGTTGATCAGTACCTGAATACCCTTGCGGATGATCTCGTGGCTCTGAGCGCCACGGATGTTCGCGACAAAGCCGATGCCGCACGCATCGTGTTCGCACGCCGGGTCATACAACCCTTGTGCCGGTGGCAAACCGTTTTTTGTCAGCTTTGGCTTCATCGCATCCAGTCCATCCGTCTTCTCGGACGGGCAATTCCCCATTCTCTTTCTACTTCCGCTGCGCAGATAAGTACAACGCAGACTTTCGATATAGCGGATGAGAAAATCTGGGCATCGCAGCTAGTCCAGAATCGGCAAATCCATGCAGGGTTTCACCAGAAAATCCAGCTTTGCAATCTGCCGCATCGCCTTGTTTACCGCCGACGCTTCACACGCTTCCAGAGAAACAACAAATGGCAAGCTGGACTTCAAATACCCCGGCTTTTGAAGTAGCGAATCGATGTTAATGCCGCATTTCTCGAAAATCCCCGACAGAGCCGCGATGATGCCCGGCCTGTCTTTCACCGTGAACCGCAGGTAGTGGCGAGTCGTGAAATCCGCGCTCACGCTCGGCGTCGCCGCGGCTGGCTCAGCCAGGTCCCGCACCTCTCCGTGCTCCACGCGTGTAATTGCGACAATATCGGAGACCACTGCGACCGCAGTTGGATGACCACCCGCGCCGTGACCGCCAAAGACCGTTTCGCCGCCGAACTTGCCCGTGGCCATTACCAGATTCTGGCTTCCCTGCACTCGCGCCAGGGGCGAGGTCAGCGCGACAAGTGTCGGCTTTACCTGCGCCAGCAGGTGGTTGCCGTGCACCTCCGCCCAAGAAATCTGCCGGATCGTACAACCAAGCTGATTGGAGTAATCAAAATCCACCGGCTCAATTCCGCGGATGGTGCGGCAAGCGATCGACTCCGGTGGCACATGGCTGCGTAACCCCACCCGAGCGAGGATGGCGAGTTTGGCGCGTGCGTCCAACCCTTCTAGGTCGTCCGTCGGGTCGGCTTCCGCAAATCCCAGCTCCTGGGCTTCCGCCAGCGTTTTATCAAAGTCCGCGCCGGTTGCCTCAATCTTGCTCAGAATAAAATTGCACGTACCGTTCAAAATCCCGCAGACCTTAAACAACTCGTCGCCCGCCAGCCCTTCCTGCAAACCCGAAATCACCGGCACTCCGCCCGCTACCGACGCGCCATAGGCGATATGCCGCTTCATCTTCCGCGCCAGCGCGATCAGTTCGGGACCGGAACGCGCGATCAATTGCTTGTTGGCTGTGACAACGGATTTGCCCGCATTCAACGCCTTCCGAATCCAATCTCCCGCGGGCGTCAGGCCACCCATTACTTCCACGACAACGTTAACGTCGGACTCCAGAATGTCGTTGATGTCCTCCGTCCAGCGAATATCCGCAGGCAGCCAGTCCACTTTCTTACGCTTCACATTGCGATTGCAGATATGCGTAAGCCGCAGCGGCGCGTGAACCTGCTCGGAAAGGATTCTTGCCACCGAACTGCCCACGGTCCCAAAGCCAATAATTGCGACCTTGCACACCCCAATATCACCCTTGCTGCGCGTGGTGGATTTCCTGTCGGAAGGGGATGCCATGCCTTAGTTCCCCTTTTTGGCTTTCCCAGCAGAGCTGACCTGCTTCCTACTTTTGCTTCCGTGACCATTCGTACCCAACTCCACAGCTCTTTTCTTCAGCGCGGGCTCCGTAGCTTCAGCGTGTGTGAAAAACCGCGCATGAAGATGCTGTACCGCCCGCGGCACATCACTCTCTCGAATCACAAAGCTGATGTTGATCTCCGATGCCCCCTGCGAAATCATACGGATATTCACCTGCGCGTTCGCCACGGTCTCAAACACGCTCGCCGCGATTCCCGGCTTGCCGTGGATGTCCTCGCCTACCAGGCAAATAATCGCCTGCTGGCCCTCGCACGTTACGTCGGCAATCCGTTCCAAGTCCGCCAGCAGCGCCGCCGGTAGCCGCTTCGAGTCCATGGTGAACGACATGCTCACCTCGGAAATCGCCACCAGATCCACCGACGCGGCGTAGCGGTCCAGCGCCTCAAACACCGACCGCAGAAAACCATGAACCATAACACCGCGCGACGCCACCACGTTCACCAGGCTCACACTCGTCTTCGCCGTAATGGCTCGGAACGTGTCGCGCCCCCGCGGCGCCTGCGCCGTAATGCGCGTACCTTTGCTCTTGGTGTTCCCGGAATTGAGCACGAACACCGGAATGTCCTGCTGAATGGCCGGCAAAAGCGTCGCCGGATGCAAGACCTTCGCCCCGAAATAAGCCAGTTCCGCCGCCTCGTTGAAGCTGATGTGCCGAATCGTGCGCGCATCCGGGCAAAGCCGTGGGTCTGTGGTCATCATGCCCTCCACATCGGTCCAAATCTCGATCGATTCCGCATCTAGTGCTGCACCCACAATCGCGGCCGAAAAATCCGACCCACCGCGCCCCAACGTGGTGGTAATTCCCTCTTGCGTCGCGGCAATAAAGCCACCCATCACCGGAATCCGCCCATTCTTCACAAGTGGTGCAAGGTGGTTCTGCGCTTGTATCCTCGTCTCGTCCGTCAACGGCAATGCGCGTGTGTGTTTCGCATCGGTCACCACGCACTGCCGCGAGTCGACCCAAACCGTTTGCAGCCCACGCACTGCCAGCGCCGCCGCGACAATTTCACTGGAAAGCAACTCTCCAAACGAAAGCATCTGGTCGCTGCTACGCGGAGAAAGCTCGCGAATGGCCGCTAACCCCCTCAAAAACGCTTCCGCCTGTACGAACGTGGCTTGCAGCTTACGCTCGATCTTCGCTAGCCCCTTCTCCCCCAAAAGTTCGCGCGCCGTATTCAGATGCCGCATTCGTAGCGACTCTAGCAATTGGAGGCTCGCCTCCGCATCGCCCGACGTGGCCTGCTGCCCCATCAGCACCAACTGGTCCGTCACCTTGGCAAACGCGCTCACCACTACCACCGGAGACCGTTCCCGCCGGCTGCGCACAATCTCGGCGACGCGTTCAATCGCGGTCGCGTCCTGTACTGAGGTTCCGCCGAACTTCATGATCACCATCGCGAATGCTGCCCTCTCGCTAAGTCTTCCAGAGTCTTCAGTTTACGGGCCGTCGAGCGTTTCGGATATTTACTTCCAGGAAAAATGCGGCCAAAGAAAAACCCACTCGCCGGTGAACTTCCAGGCGGTGGGTTCGATTGAGCGTCTTGGCATCTCGACCTAGCTCAAGTGCGTCCCTCCGCCAGAGGAATGCTAATTCGCATCCCCGATGTGATCGGAAGCCCTTTACCCGCACCCATCCCTCGGCTCATTCGAGTCATACCACTCAAATCTATCCCTACATGGGCCCTGGGGCAAATCAAGTTTTCGATTGATGTCATCACAAAAACGCAACTCTTATCGTGAAAATCCCAAAAAATCACGACAACTACACTGCCCGCAGGCGACGTTGGCTGGACTTCCGCACGATCAACTCCGGGGTCAGGAGATAGGTCTGCGCGGCGGGGCCTTCCCCCGACTCGATCAAGCGAAGGGCCACTTCTCCTGCCTTCTGGCCAATCGCATCGCTCTTTTGGTCGATGCTAGTCAGCGGCACACGTAGAAAGTCATCGTAATGTGAATTGCCACACCCAACTATCGCGATATCGTCCGGAATTCGCAGGCCCGCTTCCAGGCAGGCCACTATCGCGCCCATCGCAACTGCGTCGTTATAGCAGAAGATTCCGTCGGGACGCGGATCCAGAGCGAGCAGCTTTCTGGCCGCCCCGTGCCCTCTGCCGTTTGACGGTTTATCGGTGCTCTCTTCCAGCACCAGATACTCCTGATACAAGGGCAAGCGGTGGCGCGATAGCGTTTGCTCGTATCCCGCCCTTCGTCCGAGAGCGGAACTCACACGGTCGCCGCCGAGGTGCGCAATTCTTTCGCATCCCATTTCGATCAGATGTTCCGTGCCCAAAGCTCCCACGCGCACGTCGTCCACGCCGACGAAACTGGCGTCCAAACCTTCGAATTTTCGATCAACCAGTACATATGGAATTTGTTGGCCTTCCACCCAGCGAAGGATTTCCGCCGAGCCCTGCGTGGACGCAATCAACAAGGCATCCACGCTTCGGGCCACCAATTGTTCCACGGCCCTCTTCTCCATTTCCGGATTTTCCTCGGAGGAGGAGACAATCAAGCTGTAGCCCCGCGCATGCAGGACGGCGGCGATGCTCTTGGCGATCTGCGCGAAAAACGGGTGCACCAAATCCGGAATGACGAGCCCAATGCTGTACGTCCGGCCGCTGACCAATGCCCGGGCCGCCAGATTCGGCCCGTAGTTCATCTCCTTGGCTACGCTTAGCACTCGCGCGCGTGTTTCCTCGCTGGGTCCAGGAAAGCCGCGCAGGGCTTTCGATACCGTAACCACTGATACGCCCAACTTCTGGGCAATGTCCTTCATCCGAGCAGGCATTGCAACTCCTTCCATCTAGTGTTGCATACCGGCGATCCAGAGGTACGGTCGCAAGCATTCAAAAAACCAAACCGCAGGATCGTCCGGGTGGGGTTTGCGGACGACTAGTTCGTCGGGCCATGTCGTAGGATGGAGTTCCCAGAATGCCGGTACAAGACTCCATTCCAGCCAGCGGCCTGCGCGCAGATTTCCGCGATACGCTCCGTCTCGCCTTGCCCCTGATCTTTGCGGAACTGGGCTGGATGACTATGGGCATTGTCGATGTCGTCATGGTCGGGCGACTACCCAACAGTGCGGTTGCCATTGGCGCGACGGGACTGGGCCAGAGCCTTTACCACAGCGTCGCCATCTTCGGGGGTGGCCTGCTGCTGGGCATGGACACCTTCGTAGCGCAGGCTTTCGGCCGGGAGGACTTGGCGGACGCCCGACGGACACTGGTCAACGGACTTTTCCTGGCGTGTACCCTGGCACCGCTCCTGATGTTGGTTGTGCTCTCCTGGGCGCCCCTTATGCGGTATTTCGGGATCAGCACCGAGCTGGTCGCGCCCATGAGTCCTTTTCTGAGAGCGCTGAATTGGGGCACGATGCCCCTGCTCGTCTACTTCGCCTTGCGCCGGTATTTGCAGGCTGTCAACGTTGTTCATCCCATCATGTTTGCGCTGATTTCCGCGAATCTCGTGAACGCGTTCGGGAATTGGGTTCTGATTTACGGGCATCTCGGCTTTTCCCCAATGGGAATCACGGGATCAGGCTGGTCGACGTGCTTTTCTCGCATCTATCTGGTCTTCGTGCTCGCGATCACCCTCTTCGTCGTCGAATCCAAGCGGAGGCTGCCTACATGGTTTGGCACGCGTATCGACCTTCGCAGAGTGTTCGGCTTGCTGAAGCTTGGGGGCCCTTCGGCCGCACAGATTCTGCTTGAAATTGGCGCCTTTGCCGCAGCAACGGCTATTTGTGCGCGTCTCGGCCCGGTCCCACTTTCAGGACATGAGATCGCGCTGAACTGCGCGGCGCTGTCGTTCATGGTTCCGTTGGGCATAAGTTCGGCTGCCGCCGTGCGAGTGGGGCAAGAAATGGGACGAGGCAATCCGGCCGCGGCCCGGCATGCGGGGTGGTCTGCGATGGCTATCGGCGTGGGTTTTATGGCCGCCTCGGGCGTGGCCTTTGTGACGTTCTCAAGAAACATCGCGCGTCTGTTTTCCCACGATCCGGCAGTGGTTCAAGTGGGGGCCAAGCTGTTACTAGTCGCGGCCGCGTTCCAATTGTTCGACGGTATGCAGACCGTCGCTACGGGTGCTCTTCGAGGTACGGGCGACACGCGGACGCCGATGTTGGCCAATCTCGTCGCCTACTGGTTTCTGGGCATCCCGCTTGGCTATTTCCTCTGTTTCCAGTTGCACTGGGGTGTTGTTGGCGTATGGACGGGGCTCTGCATTGGACTGATACTGATCGGAAGCGCCCTCCTACTTGCATGGCATAGGCTCTTGCCCTGAATGGGACGAATTTCAGCGAAAGCGGGCGGTGTCCCGAATCTGCCGGGCGACGCCTTCTAGAAAGTCATCCATCGATTGCTCCGGATCGCGGTGCAAGCCGGTTTTGTTTGTAATGCGAACAGCGATCTGAAAAGCAGCGCTGTCCCGTACCGACCGATCCAACTGGAACCTTCGCTGCAAGTAGGTCTCGATCAGAACAAGGTCATCGGACGTGAGCAAGGCGAGTTGAGGATTGGCCGGGGCAGCTGCCACCGCAGTGTTCCAGTCCGGCCGGACTTCTTCCGTACGTTGGTCGTGAACGACCACCGTTCCCGCGACGAAATCACCGATTCGGCGGTTTTGAGAATTGAGCATCATGCAAACGATGCCAGCGCCATACATCGTCGGAAGTACGTCGATCGCACGCATGAGGTTGCGCGCAATAGCCTCATAAGCATTGATGGGTCGGCCGGATTCTTTAATCACGCGGATTTTTGCCAACCGCTTGCCTGGCGTCTGCCCTTTCCAGAAGATCTCGAAAATTGCGAAATACCCCCAATAGACGCAAAACACGAAGAGGATCGCAACAGCGCCAAACCAAGACGCCGGCAGCCAATCAACCAAATGAGCGATGCCTGAGACCCCAATCCAGGCAAACAAAAAACCTCCCAAGATATAGAGTACGATTTGCAGTAACGTATCGATCGCGAGGCCGAGGAAGCGGCTTCCGATTCCCGCCAGAGGCAGTTCGAGGGCAATTTGCTCGGGAGTGTGAATGTGAAGCTGATCGGAAGACTGCACTCGTGATCTCCACTCGCTGGTTGGAAAAACGCAAGCCGCATTGGAGCCGCCTGGAGCTGTTGCTCGGCCGCACCTCGAGCAAGGGGTTCCAGTCTCTTTCGCGTTCCGAACTGCAGGAACTCAGCCTGCTCTATCGCCAAACCGCCGCAGATTTGGCGGCCCTTCGCGAAGACCGGGCGTCGGTTCAGTTTACTCTGTACCTGAACCAACTGCTGGCGCGTGCCCACAATACCATCTATTCCGCCCACCGAGCGAGTCCGTCGGCATTCATCGGCTTCTTTCGCTACGAATACCCGCAAATTTTTCGCCGAACCTTCAACTACACGTTGGCGGCGTTCCTGATCTTTCTTCTGGCGGGCATAGTTGGCGCTGCCATTACGTACCATGACCCGGATTTCAAGGTGAAGATTCTCGGACCGCAGATGGTGGATACCATTGACCGCCACCAGATGTGGACCCAGTCAATTGTGGGGATTAAACCGGTGGCTTCGAGCTCCATCATGACCAACAATCTCAGTGTTTCCTTTATGACTTTTGCTTCCGGGATTATTGGGGGCGTGGGCACGATTTATATGATGATCTTCAACGGCATGCTGATTGGCGTGATCGGAACCGCTTGTTTTTACTCTGGAATGAGCCTGCAGCTCTGGAGTTTTGTCGCTCCGCACGGCGTTCTAGAATTGCCTGCTATTTTCATCGCGGGAGGCGCGGGACTTCGGCTTGCGCACGGTCTGCTGTTTCCTGGGTTCTTGCCGAGGCGGGATTCGGTTACACACGCCGGCGCCGAGTCCGTCAGGCTATTGTTAGGCACGATCCCACTTCTGTTCGTAGCAGGCATCATTGAGGCGTTTGTATCGCCCACCAGTATTGCAGTCTGGGTGAAGTTTGCCATGGCCTCATCGTTATTTACACTTCTCGTGGCGTATTTGTTTTGGAAATCGGCACCGCCCGCTAGAGCTGACTCCGCTGCTTGATTTCGAGATAGGAGTTCACGACGGTGGTGGAGAGTTTACTGGAGCTGGTTTCCATCGCCAGGGCGCCACGCTCGCGGAGGCGGGCAAGCAAGAGTTCGCGGCGATGAACCATTTCCTGCGCAGCGGCCGTTTCATACATGGCGTCCACGTCTTCGGGCTCTTTGGCCGCGAGTTCATTGAGGTCGGGCTGGCCGATGACCACGAATAAAACCAGGTGGCGGGGCATCAGCTGCGTCGCGGCGTCGATGACTTCCGGCGTCATGGCCGTTTCCGCCAGATCGGTAATCCACACCACCAGGCTGCGGCGTTTTTGATCGTTGAGCAGGCGACTCGCCGCCTGGAGATGATCCGCTTCGGCCCCGTCTTCGCTCACCATCGCCAACTGGCGCATGATCTGCATGAGGTGCGCACTACCGCGGGCTGCTGGGACGCGTTGGCGAATAGCGCGTCCATAGGCGACCAGCCCAACACGGTCGCCGGAGTATAGGGCGACTTGCGCCAACGTCAATGCGGCATTTACGGCATAGTCCAGCTTGCTGAGGCCGGCGACACGAGTACGCATCAAGCGACCTGAATCGAGTAGGATCCAAATGCTTTGGCTGCGCTCAATCTCGTAGAGGCGGGTTACGAGCTTTCCACGGCGAGCGCTGGCAGTCCAACAGATATCGCGAAATTCATCGCCACCGCGGTACTCGCGCAGGCTCTCGAAGGCGCGACCCGCTCCACGTAAACGCGCCATGCGCTTCTCGATTTCAATTTGCCGGCTGCGGATGAGGAAGACCGAATGGCGTTTGGCCTCCTCAAGATTCGGATAGGTGACGATAGTCTGCGCCAACGGTACCTTAGCCCAGCGTTCCGCGATCCGCAGCGGGCTTTGGTAGCGAAGATAGAGGTCGCCGAGATACGCAGCGCCGCGGATACCGGGAACTAGCGAATATTGGATCTCGGCTTCGCTACGACGGCGGACTCCTGCTTCCAGTTGCACGGGTTCGAAGCGAAGCTCATGGGGCAGTTCATCGAGAATCTTGGCATAAATGGTGGAGTTCGAGTCGTTGGTGACCGTCAACTTCACTCTCGATTCGACGGATAATGCGGAAGGCGCAAGCCACGAGCGTCGAACCTTCAATTGTTTGGGCCGCGGCAAGCGCGCCAAATCCAGAAGCCAAATAAGAAGCAAGAGCACGTCCCAAACCATCATGGCCACAACAAAGCGCCTGTCCGCAAATGCGGGCACCAGCCAAATGAGGCCAACCAGCAGAAGGAAAAAGAAACGGTTTCCAAAAGCGATTCCCAGGCGCTTAAAGGAACGCGCCTGACCCTCGACCGCTAGCGGAACAAGTGTTGCTGGGTTGCCGCCAGCGCCAGCTTCATCCGCGGGACGAGTTTGCGGGGCCTTCGGACTCGCGACCGCGGCACTCACTTAGGGACCTCGACGGCTCGCAGGATGTCCTGCAAAACCTGGTCGGCGGAGATGCCTTCGAGGTCAGCCTCCGGGCGGACGACAATGCGGTGACGGAGAACGGGAAGAACCGCCTGTTTCACATCATCCGGGATTAGATACTCACGACCATCCACGGCAGCGATGGCCTTGGAAAACACCATCAGGCTCACGGCCGCTCTGGGGCTCGCTCCAAGCGAGAGGGCTGGCCATTCGCGCGTGCGCCGGACGAGTTGCACCAAATAGGTGAAGAGCGACTCCTGAACATTGACGGCTTTCACCTCCGCTCGCGCTTGCTGCAAGAGTTCCGAATCAATAGGCGCAAGTCCGGCACTTTGCAGGTTGTGCGCATCGAAACCCTGCTGCACGTTCGAGAGCAGTTGCAACTCCTCCTTGGCGCTTGGATAAAGCACGCGGATTTTTGCCAGGAACCGATCGAGCTGAGCCTCGGGCAGTGGATATGTGCCTTCGAAGTCGATCGGGTTTTGCGTCGCAAAAACGGTGAAAAGCGGAGAGAGCGTGTGAGGAGTGCCGTCAATGGTGACTTGGCGCTCTTCCATGCATTCCAGCAAAGCTGCCTGAGTTCGAGGCGGCATTCTGTTGACCTCGTCGACCAGTAAGAGTTGCGTGAACACCGGCCCTTGATGAAGTTGGAACATGCTGGTGCCCATGTTGAGCACGTTCGTCCCTACAATGTCCGCCGGCATGAGGTCGGAAGTACACTGGACGCGCTGAAATTCGAGGCGCAATAGATGCGACAGGGTCTTGACGGCCAGCGTTTTGGCGATACCCGGCACGCCTTCCAGCAGTGCATGCCCTCCACAGAGCAGCGTTACCAGACACTGCGTCTTGAGGTCGTCCTGGCCAACAACTACCTTGCCCATTTCGTCACGAATGAAGCGGACGAGCGTTCGCACTGCTTCCATTAACTAATCCTTCTCCTTCCCGGATTTCTCTCTGCCGGGCTTTCCTAGCGTTGAGGTCGGGAACAACTTCAATTTTGCGGCATAGTCGTAGAGCGCGCGAACTAACTGCAAGGCGATTCGTGGCTTCAAAGTGTAGTCGAAGGGCGCGGACGCGCAGGCGCGCAGGGTACCATTGAACTTGGGATCTTCAAAACTCCACCGATCGCGCATGGCGCGCTCGAGATCGTCCACGGACGCATTGCTGGCCATTCCCAAACGGCGGGTAAGCCAGTAGCGGAACCGTTGATAAGAAATATCCACGGCGACCGACGCCGCGTTGGCATGCCGGTAGAGGGACCCGAGTGTCCTGACGAACTCCAGCGGTGACAAGCGAACTTCCTGGACTGGGATGCTGATCGGGCCACTTCGCCGGGAAAACGTCAAGAGAATTGCGAGCGCGAAGACGCCGAACTGTAGGAAGATCCACTTCACCGGAGTTCGAGCGGCTGTTTCGGTTAGCGAACGCCGGTAGCCGTGGAAATATTCGTCCCAGAGAATACGCCTGGCGCGGTCTTCCCCGAGGGAGGCAAGCATGAACTCTAGGTTCCCGGCTTCCTTCAGTCCCGCATTGGTGAACGGCGTCGTCGCCGCGGCCCAGATAACTTCGCCCTTGCCGTAGCGGTACTTGACGACTCTGGGCTTGCCGGTGCTATCGCCGTACAGGGGCACAGCGAATGATTCGGTCTTCCAGTAAGCTCGCGGGGTCAGTGTGATCTCCGGAGCGGCGCGGGTGATGGAGGAGGGCGAGAGCGCGGGTAGCCTTTTCCAGGTAATCTCTTCGAGTGGTTCGGGCTCAGCTCCGTTCTCTGGAAGGAATACTCCCGCGAAAGGCCCCGCTGCGATCACGTGTCCGCCGTTGTTCACGAACTCCGTCAGGCGAGTTCGTTCCTCCTTTGTGGGAGAACCAAAAGGACCGGCGAGAACCAGCGTGGCAGTGCCATCCTTTGGCAGTTCGCTCAATGACTGCTCCCAGCGTTCCACGGGATATCCTGCCGTCTTCAGGAGCAGGTAGGCCGCCTTGGTGCCGCTGGAGCCTGTTCCATATGTGCTGGAATCCTCGATGTTGGCATCGGTGCCGCGTGCCAGCACGAAGCTGGCTCCCACCATCAGCAGGAACGCGCCTCCCGCGATCAGGAAGAGTTTGCGGTCGCCCGGGCTCACCTGGATCGACAACCCATTTTCTCCAATTGGGTCAAAGTGTCGGAAAACGCATTGGCATCCGCTTCCTGCGTGCCGTACCACACCACTTCAAAGCTGCGTGTGAGCAAGCGGAGCGTGTCTCGGTTTGTATCGGTGGGGGACAGCAGGCGCAGATATTCGCGCGGGGTGCGCGCCACATCTGGACGCCACAGTCCCTGGCCCTCGAGAAATGAAATTCCACACCAGTAACCGAGATGAATCGCGTCGCGCCAGTTTCCCTGATCGGCGGCGGCTCGCGCCTCTGCCATCCACACTGTCCACGCCTTGCTGGAAATCGCTGGCGCTTGGAGGTCCAACTCGCCCAACTCGACGCCGTCGTGGATGGTGCGGTACATCCAATAGAGCAGGACGAGCACGGCCACGGTGATCAGACCATAAACGAGCACATCGCTAATCGACGAGATGGCCGAGGATGAAAAAACCTTTCCAAGCAGCCTGATCAGAAAGTCGAAGATGCGCTGCTTGAGACGATCCAGCCAGGTTTGCCCGTGTACATTCTGGAACTCCTTGCCGGCGAGAATTCGATTGAGGAGGACGCGTTGCGAGGAGCCATCGGAGGGCGGGGCTTCGAGAGAGAGCGCTTCTACGCGCAAGGTCCGGAGGTTGGCAACTATGCGTTTCTGCAACTCTTTGGTGGGTTTCAGTCGCCAGTCCGCCAGCAAGGCACTGAGCCATTGCGTCGAAATCTCAAAGGTAGTTTGCGAAGTTCGGACGCGCCGGACAGGCGGAATTTCATTCAGCAGATACGGCACTTCCTCAGCCCGGGAGAGTTTCTGGACGGCGGAGGCTAGCCGGTCGAGCTCGGCCGCGTATTTGGATGGTGTAAGCGTGGATTCCGTAGGCACGTTGGCGTCACGGGGAGTCGTCGCCGCAGGCGTTTCCGCGACGCAAGCCATCGACGACAAGAACAGCACCACTAGAACCTTGCGGCACAGCACCATCGTCCCGCCTAGACTGGCGCTGGCGTTGGAGTTTCGCCAGGTGGGCTGTCGAGCGCCGACATCATGTGCTGAAGATCAAAAGCCTCTCTCCTCACCCTCTGGTCGTAATAAATCAGAGAGGTGCCGATCGTCATTAAAGGACCGACTAGGCATTGGGTAAGGAAGGTGCCGATCGGAATCAAGGCCTGCGACCACACCGGCGCGACCCCGGGTCCGTGCTGGCGGGCGAACATGGCAATAGCGATGAAAATTGGCACGTTGAACACGAGATAGACAATATAGAACAGCACAGCGAACAAGAAATAAACCACAAAAATGCGTCCCCAACTGCCCTTGGTGAGGTCGGCACTACGTTGGACCGAGCCAACCAATCCCGTACCTTCCACTACTGCGACGGGAATGGTGAGCGACCACATGAGGGCGAGGAGAATCCCCGGGATAATGAGGCAGAGGAATCCTATGCCGATCCCGAGCCCTAAACCCATCATGATGCCGGCAAGACCGAGGATCCTCCGCTTAATGGGGGCGAAAGCCTCTGAAACGGTGGCGGGCACACCTAAGTGGACTTTGGAAACGGCAATGACCGTGGCACCGTGCGAGGCAGCCACGGCGACCAGAGAAAGAAGCACGCTGAGGAAGAGCCATAGGAAATACATCCCCGAAAGACCTCCGGGTGTTTGAGGAGCCACCGCGACCCCGACAAGCTGAAACGCCAGCAGCCCGAGGTAGGGTATCAACATGATGCCCGTGAACAACAGAAAGTGCTTCCGGTAGAGAAGGAAGCTCCGGTCCAGCAGTTCGCCCAGGTTCATGGGCCGCAACGGGGTAGTCATAGACGCTCCCTTTCTTGCGAAATGGGAAATCGTAGGAGGATACCATGGGGTCGGCGATCTGATAACTACTTGCTTGGAATGTACGACAGTGCCGCATTCCCGTGCGCTATTAGTCCGAAAGACGGGCGTTGATCCCGGCAACGGCTTCGCCAAGCAGGTTTTGCGTTCCTGCGTCGAGCGAGTCGGCTACATCCGAAACGTTATGTCCGGATACGGGCTCCTCCCGATTAAATTCGCGCTGCCACACGATGCGACTGCGCTTGCGGTCGTAGATCTCAAGCGAGAGCGAAACCAGTGTATGCATGGTAGGGTCATCGATTTCGGAAAATTCGTGCAGTTTGCCGCGAACCAAGTAGTCTCCGCCTGCTGAAGCTCCTGCCTGCGAAACCGACTGATACTTCCCGGACGCGCGCAGCAAACGGATGAGACCATCGCGCAACGCAACGCTCGGGGACTCCGACCAACGATGATTTTCGTACCCGCCAACCTCGGTTTTGCCAGAACGGTAGCGGATGCGGCCATCTTGCAGGGCGGGGGCAAGCTCAATCCTACCCACAACCAGCGTTAGGCCCGAGGGATTGACGACCGCTTCGCCAGCAGGAGGTAAGTTGATAGCGTAGTACTGGATGTGGTGGGTCGGTGCGCAACTGCTGAGTACGATGCAGAGGAATACTAGGCAAACGGCCGACAACGCAATCGGCCTTCTCCAGCGCGTAAGACGCTTCCTGTTGTACAGCATCATTTTCGAACTCCCCCGGGTTTGCGCTCTTCCGTCTTGACGCCGCGAATCAGAATTGCCGGGTTGGCTTTGAGCGTGTCGGTCAGGACTCGCAGGTTCTCCGTCGACATCCGCAAGTTCTCGAGCACTTCGTCAATGTTGTCGCCGTTTTGATCGGCGGTATCATTCAAGTGGTCGAGGAGAACGGTCGTCTTTTGCAAGGTGGTGCGCAGCTGGGCCACGGAGGCCCGGACATCCGCGCGATTTTCACCAAGGACGGCGTCGACGTTCTTCAAAGCCCCGTCTGCGTCAGCGGTTGTCTTCTTAAGGTCATCGACCAGGGGAGCCAGCTTGGTACTCACTTGGTCGACGTTGGTCAGGGTGTGCGACACTTTCGGCTGTGCGTCTGCGAGCATCTGATTGGCGTGTCCGAGAGAACTGCCGATATTGGACCGGTTGCGGTCGTTGAGTACGTCGTTGACGCGCGCCACGGTCGTCTGCAGTTCGCCTAGATCCTGGTTGAGTTTTTGCACGGCCTGCTTCATGTCCGGCAGAAGCTCCTGAACGGCATCGCCGAGTTGCGCAAAGCCGAAGGACTCTGAGGACTTCAAGACGGAGCCCGGAGGAGCCTTCGCTGCTGCTGCCGTGCCGGGCGAGATTTCCAGGTAATTTTCCGAGAGCGCGCCCAAAGCGGTGATTTTCGCCACGCTATCCGTCTTGACGGGCGCATCGCCGTCCACTTGCAGAGAGACCTCAACGCGCGCCGGATCGTCTGGGTCAACTCGCACGCGGTCCACTTTGCCAACAGTGAGGCCTGCATATCGGACGAGGGCGCCCGGTTGCATACCTCCGGCGAACTTGAAGTAGGCCCGGTACGGCACCCGCGAACTGCCCAAACCGCCGGACACGGCCAGGATCGTGGCCGACAGCAGTGCCGCAGCGACCAGCACAAAGAATCCGACAACCGCCTTTTCCCGGTTTGCGCTCATACCCACCTAAGCCCCTTCCGTGAAGAGCCGGAGATGATCCACTTCGTCGTCGGAATCTGAGTCCGGAACGCGATCCAGAAACTGACGTACTCTTGGGTGAGTACTCTCGCGCAGTTCTTTTGCGGGCCCCACGGCGACAATGCTGCCTCGGTCGAGCACAACGATGCGATCCGCAATCAAGAAAGCGCTGGCCAATTCGTGGGTGACGACCACCATGGTCATGGAATAGGCTTCTTTCAGATTCAGAATCAGGTTGTCGATACCGGCCGCCATAATCGGATCCAACCCCGCGGAGGGCTCGTCAAAAAACAGAATCTCCGGATCCATGGACAAGGCTCGGGCGAAGGCAGCTCGCTTCTTCATGCCACCGCTGAGTTGCGATGGCATGTAATGCTCAAACCCGCTCAGCCCAACCTGTTCCAGTTTGATCCGCACCATCACATCGATGGTTGAGGGATTCAGTCCAGTGTGCTCCAGAAGTGGGAGCGAGATGTTTTCCCCCACGGTCAAAGACCCGATCAATGCTCCACCCTGAAACGCCAATCCAATCCTGCGGCGCACGGAATCCATCTCCCGTTCCGAGGCCGTCGCCAGATCCACACCGCCGATCCGAACCTCGCCGGAGTGCGGCTTCTCCAGCCCCACCATAGTACGCAGCAACGTGCTCTTTCCGGAACCGGAACCTCCCAGAATTACGACCGTCTCACCCCGGTAGATATCGAGATCGACGCCATGCAGAACCTCGCGCTCTCCGAACTGAACCCGGAGCGCCCTAGCCGAGATTGCGGGTGCGTCGGTCATAAGTGCCCTCAAGCGGCTCCTTGCGTTGCGTAAAACAGTGCCGTAAACACCAGGTCCACCACCACGACTACGAAAATGGAGATGACCACAGCTCGAGTAGTGGATTTTCCCACTTCTTCTGCGCCCGGCCCGGTGGAAAAGCCTTCCTGGCAGCCAACCGCGGTGATCACAAGCCCAAATACGATGCTCTTCACTAGTCCCGTCATGACGTCTCTCAGAACCAGGGCGTCACGCGTTGCGGTCATGTAGCTGGCAAAAGTGAAGTTGGCTCCAAGCACGCCAAAAAAGCTACCGCCAAGCACGCCCATGAGGTCCGCCCAAATAACAAGACAGGGCAGCATCAAAGCCATTGCCAGAAACTTGGGCGCCACAAGGAACGTCACCGGATTCAATGCCATGGTTTCCAGCGCATCGAGCTCCTCTGTAACTCGCATGGTTGCAATCTCTGCTGCGAACGCCGAGCCGGACCGGCCAATGACAACTATTGCCGTGATCAGCGGTCCAAGTTCGCGTGTGACCGAGATCGCCACCAGGCTCGCCACCAGCTGCATCGCGCCTAGCGTGCGCAACTCGTACGCACCCTGCAGCGCAAGGATCACACCAATGAAAAACGCAATCAGGGAAATAATTGGGACGGCACCAACTCCCCCAAGTTTCGCCTGATGAATGGCACGCTCCAGGCTGCGGCCCCGTTTGAGCGGCGACGCAAACAGCGCCAGCACCGACCGGTAAAAGAGTTGCGCCAATCCTCCCGTATAGACAAACGCAGCTTCCGAAGCGTCTCCTACAATCACCAGATATCTCATCGCAGGGTTCATGCTCCGGCACCGCCCACAGCTTGCTCTTCCGTCTCGTAGACCTGGAAGATTTTGATGACGTGCGTCAGCCTGAAAACTTCGTGCACCGCGGGGCTCATAGCAAAGAGCGCGAATTCCGTGTTGGTCTTCTGGCTCTCCTTCAGCGCCTCAATGAGCGTGGCAATACCTGAACTATCCAGGTAGTGAATACCGCCCAGATTGATCACAAGCCTTTTCACACCGCGCAGGGCTCCAAACAAAACCTTCCGCAGCTCTCCCGAAGTGCTAAGATCCACATCGCCCTCCACAGCAACGATCCGGACATTCCCTTGGTCGCGAGAGGAGGTCTTCATTTGCCCTCAACAGATTGTTTCAAACGCTTCGTCATGACCAGATGATTAGCTTGTCCCGACCGCCGGTAGTCAGCGGTATCCATCACGTCGCGAATGATATGGGTTCCCATGCCCCCGGCCGCCTGGCTTTCCTTTGCGCGAGAGCAGATTTTCGAAGCGTCCGGCGCATCGCCCGTGTCGGAAATCAAAAACTCCATGACCTTTTCCTTTTCTTCGCAGATCAATTCAATCATCCCGTCCGGCCGCTTATGGTAGGCATGCCGAATCACGTTGGTGAGCGCCTCGTCGACTGCAAGCGTAATGGATCGGACCTCGGATTCAGTCCATCCGAACACAGCACACAGTTTTTCCACTGCTCCGCGCACCACGGGCAAGAAAGCGGGATCGCTGGGCAGACGCCACTCGACCCTAAACCGGATGCCGGAACGCGATCGGGCCTCCGAAGAGTGCATGCTATTCCCCTTGGCCCGGCGAATTGGGCAGTCTCTGCAGGACAACAACCGTCTCGTCATCAATTGAAGGCGCCGTCCCCCGAAAGTCATCGACGGCCTTAATCAGCGCTGGCCCAATCGACGTCGGTAGGCCAAGCGGCACACCCTCCGCGAGTTCCAGAAGTCCATCGATCCCCAGCGGCACACCCGCTGGATTGCGACATTCCGTGATGCCATCGGTGTAGAGCACAAGAATGTCGCCGTGTTCCAAACTCGCAGACACCTGTGTGTACGGTGTGCCGGAAATCAGCCCCAAAGGGAGATCGGACATCTCTTCTTCATCTTCGATCCATTCCGTCAGCGCCCATTTCCGTTCTCGCGCACGGTACCACAACGGCGGAAGGTGTCCCGCGTTGGTATACCGCAGCTCATCCAGCTTCGATTGGTAGCTGAGCACAAAAGCTGTAGCAAATTGAACGCCCTCGGCACCTTTCAGAAATGCGTCGTTCAGTTCCCGAATCAAAATCGACTGGTCAAATCGCTCAACATTTTGCCGCAAAGCCTCTCGCAACCGGTCGGCGACCGCGCTCACCAGCTCGCCGTGTCCAGCAACATCGGCGAGAACAACACGCGCGAGTTCGCCCCGGCTGCACAACGAAAGGTAGTGAAGATCGCCGCCGTGAGTCGCAGGACTCAGCGGGCGGCTGGAAACCCAACCTGCCAACCCGGCGATTTCCGCCGGATAGGCGACAGCATCGTTGCCGCCCCGCAACTCCAGGCAGGACATCCGGTACGGTTTGCTCTCGGTCGCAGGCATGTCTCCGTCCTCCTGACCTGAGTTCGCGGGGCTTCCTCGTCCCACACCCCAGCGTAGGAATTTTATCTGATGAAGGCCCTTCTGTGAGCGATTCAATTCAACGCGCCGGGTAGGCTGTTGGCTAGGCTCCGGGGACCGGGCGAACCCGAGGCAGGCGGACCTGGAAAGCCGTTCGGCCAGGTCTCGACTCCAGCCGGAGTAGGCCGTGATGAGTTCGCACAATTCGCTGCACAATATCGAGACCGAGGCCGGTCCCTTCGCCGACGGGCTTGGTCGTAAAGAAAGGGTCAAAGATTTTTCCTTGAATCTCAGGAGGCACTCCAGGCCCGTTGTCCACAATCTCAACGAGCACGAATTCTGGTTCGAGTACCGTACGCACCTCAAGAACCTTGTGTCCACTCGGCACCGTGGCCATGGCACTAATCGCGTTGTCGATCAGGTTCGTCCAAATCTGGTTGAGTTCGCTGCCATTCGCGGGAACTTTCGGCAGGTGCCCATTGAATTTCCGCTCCACTTGAACCCCGTGCTTGAGCTGATGCTGGAACATGCGGAGCGTAACGTCAACTCCCTGCTCCACATCAACCTCGCTCAACGGGGTCTGATCCATATACGAATAGGACTTTACAGCCTGGACCAGGTCGGAGATACGACGCGAGGCTTCTTCAATTTCATGCGTCAGGCAAAGGATCTGGTAGTCGCAGACCAGGATCCTCAGTCCACGACTGAAAGCTTCGTGGCTGATTATTTTGCTTAACGGGTCCAACTGCTCCACGGAGATGCCGGCGTCCACCAAGTCGCCTGCCAGCTCAGACGGCGCGTTCTGCTGTTCCAGCCAATCGGCGAGATCGGACGCGAGGTCGGCGCGCTCGAGCGAATCGCCGTGGTTTGTAGCTCCGCATTCGTTGATCGACTCACCCAGCTCTGACATGATGGTCTGGGCTTGCGGCGGAATAACCTCGCCCTTCATGAGGATGGCATCGCGGCGGCGGCGCGTCAGCGTTTCGCGCAGCATGGCGGCAGATCGCACTACAGCGGAAGCGGGGTTATTGAGTTCGTGCGCAAGTCCAGCGGAGAGCTTGCCAAGCGCCAGCATCTTCTCGGTGCGTTCGACCATCCGCGTCGTTTCGCGCGTCCGGTCGGTCATTTCACTGACAAGTTTTTGCGCCAAGTTTGGCACGCGATACACCAATTCCCGCAGTTCACTGGCAGGCATTACGACAATGCGGCTTGTCCGAACCGCAACGCCCCGGCCGCGAGCCACCTTCATCCGCGAAAACGGAAGCACCCCACTGGGCTGCCCCGCAACGCGGACAAAAACCGAGCCGTAGGCATCTCCCGTCATTCGATAGTGAATTTCACCCTCGAGAACTACAAAGAACTCAATCGCTGGATCGCCTTCTTGAATGAGCACGTCACCTGGCTCGAAGCAACGAACTTCAAAATGATCGGCCAGCCACTGCAAAGCGGCGCGGTCGTCGTCAGCAAAGAGCGGAAAGCGGGTAAGCTCTTCCACAGTTGGACGCACGCACGGCGAGCTATCGGACATTTGCAGCCTCCGCTACCGATTCGCTAGGTACTGGTTGATGAAATAGAGAACAATTGATCCCTCACCGACGCTGTTCGCCACCCGGCGGACCGCCCCATCGCGCACATCTCCCACCGCGAATACCCCGGGAACACTCGTCTCCAACAGGGCGGGTTCGCGATCGAGACTCCAGCCCGCCGGACGCCGCCCGTCACGCAACAAATTGCGTCCGGTGATGAGGAAGCCCCGGGGGTCACGGCAGAGCGTCCCTTCGAGCCAATCGGTCTGAGGCTCCGCGCCAATGAAGATGAAAAGAGCTCCCGCCGGGAGGTTCTCCGTCGTTTGCGTGTCATGATGACGCAGGGTAATGCCAGATAGGTGGCCGTCGCCCTGCACCTCAATGACTTCTGCATTCGGCACGACTCTAATGTTAGGTATGGTTCCGATCCGCTCCCTCAGGTAGTGCGACATCGACTTAGAGAGCGAGTCTGCGCGAACCAGCATGTTGACCGAGCGTGCGTAGTCTGAGAAGTGAACCGCGGCCTGGCCAGCAGAGTTAGCACCGCCGACGATGTAGATGTCTTCGCCCTTTACGGAGGCCGCTTCGGTCGTGGTTGCTCCGTAGTAGACACCCGCTCCCGTCAACCGATCCATTCCCGGCGTATTCAACCGACGCCACTGCACGCCTGCGGCAATGACCACACAATGTCCAACGAGCTCTTTCCCGTTGGAGAGCTTTACGACGCGGTACTCGCCTTCCCCCGAAAGCGAAACGGCCTGTGCGGGCGCTAAGACTTCTGTTCCAAATCGCTTCACCTGCGACACGCCGCGCCGGGCGAGATCGGCACCGCTCAGACCCGCGGGGAAGCCCAGATAGTTCTCAATGCGCGAGCTCGATCCGGCCTGTCCGCCCGGGGCCTCGCGTTCCACCAGAACAGTCTTCATCCCTTCCGTGCTGCAATACAACGCGCACGCCAGACCGGCGGGACCGGCTCCCACAATGACGACATCGTAAAACTCGCGGCTAGGCGTACTGGCCAGGCCCAGCTTCGCCGCCACCGCCCAAACATCTGGCTTCTCGAGGACCGATCCATCCGGAAAGATCACCACGGGCAACGCCTTGGGAGTATCTCCGATGGCCGCTTGAATTCGAGGATCGGATGTGGCATCCGGCTCCATCCAGCGGTAAGGAATCTGACTCTTGGCTAGAAAATCTTTAAGTTCATAGGTCGCAGGCGACCACCGCGTTCCCACCACGTAGACGCCGTCAAAAGACTCTCGGCTGGTGGCATTCCAGTCGTCCAACAAATCCGCCAGCACGGGATATAGGTTCTGCTCGGGCGGCTCCCAAGGCTTAAGGAGGTAGTGGTTCAGTTTGACCTTGTTGATGGCGTCAATCGCCGCATTGGAGTCGGCATATGCCGTCAGCAATACACGACGAGCTGTCGGCTGTAGGGGAAGCGCCTCCAGAAGAAAATCCGTGCCACTCACCAGGGGCATGCGTTGATCTACCAGAAACAGGGCAATTCGGTCGCCGCGCGCCGTGAGCTGCCGCACGAACCCCATCGCCTTCTCGGCGGACTCAGCCGCCAGAATCCGGTACTGCGAAGCAAACTTCGATTTAAGATCGCGCTCGACTGCGCGCAGAACCGCGGGATCATCATCCACTGCGAGAATGTATGGCTTTTTCATTGGAATAAATGGTCCAGGCTGGCGCACGCCGCCGCCAAGGGTCCGATTGAGGTCAGCGCCCAGCACACTTCACGCAGACCGGGTTCCTCAGAAACAGACACAACCAGCTTGCCACTGGACTCGAGGGCAGGTCAATCGCATGGGCCGACCTGGGAGGGAAGAGTGTGCGCCGCTCGGCACTTGATTCGCTTGGTCTTCGCGGATTTTCCGTCTCTCTCCGTGTTAGCCGGGCACCGCAGGGCGACGACCGTGCCATCAAGCGTTCTACTTGGTATCGTTTCCATTTTGAATCGGGCGGGGCTTGCTGTACCGTTTCGACCGTTTTCTTCGTGCCCTCGTGTAGCTCCCAAACCATGCGCGGACTGCATCCGAACTCCACAAAGGTTGTTGCCACTCCGAAGCACTTTGCTGTGCATAGCGGTCCCGAATCTACCGCCACACGGTGGAAGGGTGACCGCGTCGCTCCATGACTCTGGAGGGGCGATCGGGCTTGCCCAAAACCGTCGGTACGCAAACCCAGTTCGCGATCCTGGATGAGGCGACTCTGCCGGACCAGAGGGGCCAGCCTCATGCCGGTTCTTACTTCGCGAACAGCTTGAGATCGATCGAGTCGGACATCATCTTGTAACCCGCGGCGGCGGGATGCAAATGGTCGCCGCTATCTGCCGCAGGCGTGAGGTGTGAGGGATTCTTGGTATCACGAACTGCGGCGTCAAAATCGATTACTGCATCAAACTTTCCGCTATTGCGTATCCACGTGTTGACAGTCTGGCGTTCACTTTCCGCCTCCGTGCTGAAGCAGAACGAATCCCCGAACGGAGTGATGGTCGCGCCGTAGACTTGAATGTCGTGACCGTGAGCGCGCAGGACAATCTGTTCGTACGCTGCAATCAGAGCGTCGGCAGTCGCTGGTTGTTCATGATGTTCCTGAGCTTTGGCGGGGAAGAAATAGATTCCATTTATAGAGCATTACTCCCATTTTCCCTGTCCTTCAGTGAACGTCACGTAGCGGTCGATTGGCAAGTTCGTGAAGCGCTCGGTTGTGCCACTGGGCAGAGGCCACTTCACTTCCAGCCAGTCGATCTTCGGTCTGGTGCCAATACCCAGCACTACCCGCGGATCATGCGAGGAAAGATAGCTTCCTCCTCCAACCTTGATCCGGCTCCGCTTGAGATCCCCAGCTTGATACGTAATGCGGGCGCCCACCGCATCGCGATTGCATTTTTTTCCAACGAGCCGGACGCCAAGCCAGTGATTTCCAGCAGCGGCACTGTTGCGAAGCAGCAACGGTGCGGCGTCATTCACCGAGACGAGGACGTCCACGGCGCCGTCGTTATCGAAGTCCCCAATCGCCATTCCACG
>Ga0137409_10000101_pt1 | contig 77522 bp, 67 predicted proteins | sample CZODoug1_16funga_FD_122059 | JGI IMG/M metagenome (GOLD analysis project Ga0137409, IMG submission 122059) | Vadose zone soil fungal communities from Angelo Coast Range Reserve, California, USA - CZODoug1_16fungal (Hybrid Assembly) | ecosystem: Environmental > Terrestrial > Soil > Vadose zone... | reverse complement strand
GTGGGCTCCCTTGCCCACTGTAAGGGTTATCGGCAATTTTGGTCGGCTACTGAGATAGATTCTAAGGCGCGCGCCGGAAGTACGGCTCCCCCACACAGCGGCCCCCGCGGCCGGACCGTCGCGACGGACGGACCTCTGAATCCCAATCTACAGACCGACCGGCGGCTCCTCGCCCGGATTCCGGTCCTCGATCACCCTCGGGAGGCCCAAAAATCCCGCCAGGCTGGACGCAGCCCGCTTCTGATCGAGGGCCGCGATGTCGGACAGCGCCAGGCTGCCCCGCGGCCCGCGCAGTTGCAGGGCGTACCAGCGGAAACGGTTCCCCGCGCGACCCGTCCCCGTCGATGTCTTCACGACGAACGTCGTATACGCGTTCAGCGGAAAGCGCCGCTCGCGGCGGCGTCCGAACAGCGCCGTCCACAGGATGACCACGCCCTTCCGCCGGTCGAAGACCATGCCCTTCCGGCGATTGACGACGACAGCGCCGGCCGAGGCGAACCCGGCGGCGATGAGCCAGGCGACGGAGCACGCGCCCCAGGGGTAAGGGTCGCGGCGTTCGGCCAGCAGCGGCAGGGTCGTGAGCAGGCAGATCAGTCCCGCGACGATGAACCAGAGCCCTCCCTCGAAGATGCGATTGCAGCCGCTGGCGGCCTCAAAGCGCAGTTCCGCGGTCGCGTCGCCTTCGCCCACGGATCCAGTATATCCCGTGTCGAATCCCCCTCCCCCGCAGGCGCGCGTCCGTCTAGAATGCTTCAGACCCGAGCGGGGCCGTTAGCTCAGTTGGTAGAGCATCTGCTTTACACGCAGAGGGTCAGGGGTTCGAGTCCCTTACGGCCCACCAATCCGCCCACGACGCGAACCTGGACTCGCCGAGCTCCCCACCCTCGCGGGTGGTGTCGAGCAAGGGGGACTTGTTCCAGAACCGCCACACCAACTCCTTGGGTGTGATGCTCAGGAACTCGAAGAGGTAGCCGAGCAGCTCCTTCTGCTCGATCCGAGACAGGACGAACCACCGGTCCATCGTGCCCGACGCGCCGAAAAACATGACCGTGAAATTCGCGGACATCGTCGGCGCGCTGATGGAGCGCACATGACCTGCAACCACCATGACGCGAAGCATGGCCGCTGGGCCTGTGATCCTTGCCGAGCAAAGTGCCCCGAGCGGAATCGCGCCGCCATCGCAAAGCACAAGGCCAACGGGATCTGCATCTGATGCTACAAGAATCCCGCGATCCCGGCGCGGACCGCCTGCGAGCCGTGTGCCGAGAAGCATCGAACTACCCAGTCCGTGTACAACAAGGGCAACGTCGGCCGCCAGTTCGCGACGACCTCGCCCGCCGTCCAGAAGCCCGTCGAGACCGAGGACGCCGAGCGCCGCATGCAGTGCGCGAAATGCGACAAGGACATCCGTCCCGGCGATCCCGCGCACAAGCTCTGGGGAAGGTGGCGGCACGCCGACTACGCCCGGACCAAGGCCGAGATTGTGATGCTGAACGGGAAGTTGGGACCGGCGGCCCGGAGGATGGCGGAGGCAAACCAGTACTGGGAATCCCTCTACTCTCGCGTCGGCCTCCGGAATTGAACGGCTACAGAGCGCGTTTGAAATTCGCGGCACAAACCAGCCAAGGATAGTATCATTGCTCACGTCCGGAAAGGAGACATCCCTGAAGGCTATCCTGATTCTCTCCGACGCAGCCTCATCCCATCCTGATGGGACCTTCAGCCTATTGCGGGGTGGAATATCCGAGATCAACGTCCCCAAGAACCGGCCCGCAGCGTTTAAGGGCGCGCTGGTCGCTCGCATCACCGCGAGTGCAGCGGAGGCGGGGGTCCACGAGGTCAAGGTACGATGCATCAATCAGGACGGCGGGAGCATCATTCCTGACGTAACGGCCCAATTCAACGTACCTGACAACGGCGGGGTCGTACATATTGTGATGGAAATGGCGATCTTGTTCCCCTCATTAGGGAAGTACGAGTTTTCGATTGCGGTCGACAAGCACGAGATGGATACTTGGCCGATTGAGGCGAAGCTCGCCAAGGAAGTGAAGGCAAAATGAGCAATGACGCACTGCTTGCCGAAAACATCAATGCTGAGGTTACCTCGGCTGGTTATCAGGTCGTCCTTACCGTCCAGTCCTCCACCTTCTTCGGAATCACAATTTCCGAATTGAAATCTGAAAGCGCGGCAAAGGTCCTCAAGCTCGCCCCCGAAGTCGACTTCAGCGACGACGTCTTCGCGATGCTAAAGGCACACCCCGGCAAGCTGCTCCGGTCCCGCGAGGCCGGACCCGGCGGCGGCTAGTGACGGCGTCCCCCGTATACCGCCAGTGGCAGGTCTGGGTAGTCGACTGGACCTACAAGAACAAGACACTTGAGGACGAGGTTCGATACGGGCTCATCCTCTCCCCGTCATGGTACTGGGAGAAGAACCAAACCCTCGTCGTCGCGAAAATCTCGAAGGTATTTCATCCCAGCGTCTTGCCCTGCCTAGAGGTCGGGCCGGACGATCCCGAGTGGAAGCAGACCAACCTGCCGCTGCGCTCGTACATATACCTCGCGGACGTCGAGAAACTCACCCGCAAGCACATGGTCGAGAAACTGGGAGACCTTGGCCCGGTGGATGCCAAGGAAGCTGAGCGCCTCATCCGCGAGGCGACCAAGTAGACCATAGTGACGGCGCGCCCGGTTGACAGCACCCTCCCGCCCGGCGATGATCGGGCCATGCCGACGCGCGCGAAGTGTACCCACTGCGGTAAGGCGTTCACCCCCGCCACGTACTGGCAGAGGTACTGCTCGAAGAAGTGTCGGACCTATGTGTCCGTGAGCGCGTTCCGGGAGCGGCAGGGCACGTTTAAGACCCGCCGCCCTCGCATTAAAGCCAAGTACCACGTCGTTCGGATGCTCGTCTGGGTATTTGAGGGAGGATGGTATGAATATGGAATCCCGCATTGCAGCTCTTGAGAATAAGCTCGCTGTTAGTGAAAGGCGGCGCAGGCTTCTCATAGTTGCCGTCGCAGCCCTTGTCGTTTCAGGCATCGTACTCTGGAAAGCGAGTCCTGCAGGGGCTGGAGCGCAAGATCAGATCCCTGCCCAGTTAAAGGCGCGACGACTTGTCCTGTGCGACAAGGAAGGGAAGGAGCGCGCTGCCCTTGAGATGTGGGATGCTACTGGTTCCGTTGCATTCACAATGTCAGACAAAAATGGGAAGCAGCATTTCTCAGTCTTGGCCGACGACCTTGGAGCTGTCATATCCTTGACTGACAAGGGCGAAAAGGCGTCCGTCACAATTTAGTTGTGGATACGCGGACGGGTCAGCATTTGCGTTGAGGGATAAGAAGGGGATCGAGAGGGCAAGGTTAGGGGTCATGGAGGGTCCCTTACTGATGCTGTCCGATGAAAAAGGCACCGCGAGATCAATGATGGTGGGTTCAGAGTGGGGATTCGGCCTCTCAGACGAAACGGGCATGGTTCGGGTGCAACTCTCGATGCCCAAAACCGGACCTCAAATTGACCTGAGAGACCAAGCGCGGAAAATTACCTGGAAGACTCCCTAAAGGTCAGGCCGCCCAGCCCCCCGCCGACAGGACGTAGGCCCCGCAGGTCGTTCGCTTGATGGACAGCTTCAGGCGAGCCGTGGGCAATGTTCTAGCAGCGGTGCGAGTGGGCCACCCCCCCCACGAAGAGGTGGAAAGGAATTCTACTAGGTCTCCACCAAGACGCTGAAGAGGGACTTCCCCAAGGGAACTGCGCTATATGTTCACCAGAAGGACCTGACCCACGAGTGGGTGCAGAGGTTCCTCAATTCGGTGAAGTGACGGACTGCACGGCATTGAAAACGTCGGACCGCCCCGCTTAGAAACGATAGCTCAGGCCGAAGTGCAGCCCGAAATCAGGGCTGTTCGAGAAGTTGATCAGGTTCTCGATCAGACCGAACTCGAAGACCACCAGGGGGGCGATCTCCCATTTCCAGCCGAGCGTGATCTCGTGCGAGTTCGTCGAGAAGGGGCCGAGGGAGTCCACGGCCCCCTGGCTCACCAGATACTGGAGGATGAGCGACATCGCGGAATCGAAGCGCCACTCGAGGGCGCCCAGCCCGGACAGCTGCGTGGTCCGGTACCGGATGCCGCCCTGATGCTGCGTCCCGAACCACGCGAACGCCACCGATCCGTACAGGTAGAAATCGCCGATCGCTTTCGAGGCGGAGACCGACAACTGGGGCTCCACCCAGAGGCCCCCGCTCAGGCCGACCGTGGTGTCCAGGTCCGCCCGCAGGGTCAGGGCGTAGGCGAAGGCCGGCAGGTACTCCGTCCCGCAGCTGACGTTGTGCTGCACCGTGAGCAGGAGCGAGTTGGAGAACGACCCCCGATCGCTGTTGTCGAAGTCGACCGTGGGAGTGCCCTTCGAATCGGGGATCTGGATCTGAAACTGGTTCCTCGGGAAGTTGTGCCGGCCCGCGTCGGTCAGTCCGAAGGTCCGGTGGAAGGCGTTGATGAAACGGTCCAGGACCCCTCCGAAGGCGGAGCGGTTTTCGTACTCGAGTTCGAGCTCCAGCTCGTCGATGACGCCGAACGCGACGGCGACCCGGGTGTCCAGCATCTCATAGTCCACCAGCAGCCCGTTGTCGGCATCGTAGATGAAGGCGTTGCTCCACGATTCGGTGACGCGCGCCTCCCACTGCCCTTCCGCCAGGGTCGACGGCGTCCGCGGATCCATGCCGAAGCGGATCGCCTGGAACGGGGACTGGGAGCCGAGCCGGAGCGGACCATATCCGACGTTGGAAAAGCAGATGGACAAGCCCCGGTAGCCGGCGGGCGTGTCCGACAGCGTCGTGTACGAGGAACCGTCGATCTCCCGCAGGCCCGGCGCGGTGTTGGCCTGCAGCAGGGTCAGGAAGCCGTCCAGCTGCTCCCGGAACTCCGTCGACGGCAGGGCTCCGGAGATGCGGACCCGGGTGTGTCCGCCCGCGTCGAGGAAATCGATGCGGGGCGTGGCGCGGACCTGATAGGTGCGCACGAGCGAGACGCTCCGCTCCACGTCGATCTTGACCCAGACGAAGCGGTCCGCGAGGGCGTTCACCTGCGGCGATTTCAGCGCCCCGCTTTCGAAGCCGGCGCAGACGGAACACCAGCCGGCCACGAAGCAGACGACGAGGGGTTTCCCTTCCCGGGCTCCGCGGGCCATCGCCTCCGGCAGATCATCGGTCCACTCGATCCGAGGCTTTCCGGGATCGGCCTGGTCCTGGGCGTCGGCGCTGCGGAAGGCCGAGGCCAGGAAGACGAGGAGCGCCGGGAGCCGCCTCATGGTTTGCGCTCCTTCGGAGTCGTGGTCACTTCGTATCCTGCGAGGATCCACGCCAGGAGTCCGCCGTTGATCACCTCGACGTGATTGAAGCCGGCCTCCTGCAGATCCGCCGCGCGGGCCGCGGCGGTGGCTTCCCTCGGACAGCCGCAGTACAGGATGATGTCCTGGTTCCTGGGAAGCCCGGACCTGCGGGCCGTGAACTCCTCGAAGCTGATCGTTCCGACAACGTGCGTGCCGGGACATTCGACCTGGTCGTAAGGACAGACGAGAAGGGCCTGATGCGCCTCGGCCCGGTCGTGCGCCTCTTTGGGCGAAATCCGCGGGATCTCCCTTCCCGCTTCAGGGGAAGCGCAGCCGGCGGCCAGCAGCAATCCGGACAGCGCGATCAGGCGTCCCGCGGAGTCGAGCAGCATCGCCCGAACATACCCGCGGAGGCGGCGCGCGGCAAGAAATGTCCCGGGTGCTTTCACCAACGTCGAACCTCCCCTGAACCTGACGGAGGGTCCCGCCGGATGGACCCGTCACATCCTGGGTCGCGCCGGTTCAATATTTCAGCGGGCAGGTTCGTCTGGTCGCGGAGGTGCGCGGACATGAAGAAACTGGGCGAGATCATGAACCGGGAGGTCCACAGCATCCATCCCGGCATCTCCGTCAAGGAAGCCGCGAATCTCATGAGATCGCTGGATCTCAGCGTCCTGCCGGTCTGCCGCGACGGGGAGATCCTCGGAATGCTCACCGACCGGGACATGACCGTTCACATCGCGGCCGTCGCACGCGATCCCGCGACGACGTTCGTGAAGGACATCATGAATCCCCATCCCGCCATTCTTTGGGAGCAGGACCCGATCCAGGCCGCCGAACGGATCATGGAAGACCGGGGAACGCACTGGGTCTTCGTCGTCGATGCGGACCGGACCCTGGTCGGCATCCTGTCCCTCGGCAGGATCGCCCGGGGCGACACTGAGAAGGCGGCGGGAAAGGTCGTGAACGGGATCTCGCGAAGGCGGGAACGGGTCGGCTAGCGCCCGGCCGTTCCTGAGCAGCCTGTCGCCGCAGCGCGGACAGAGGGACTCGACGGCGTCAGGAAAGAAGCAGCGCCAGCCGGGCCAGCTGGCCGAGTCCCTTCTCGAGCGACTCGGGCGACAGCGCCTGGCCTGCCGCGGCCAGATCGCGCAGCAACGCCGGCCGGTCCCGCGTGCCGTCGAGCCGGCGGACCAGCTCCCGAGCCGCGTCGCCGTCCACCTTCACGTCGGCATGGAGCCGGTTGGTCACCAGCGGGCCCTGCTCGATCTGGACGCGAACGAGCGCGCTGACCGACGGCGTCGCGCCCGCCCGAAGGACGAAGCGCGGCGCGGACGGATGCAGATCGACCATGGCCGAGCCATAGAGACGGATCAGCATCTGTGCCGCCTCCGCGGCGCCCGCGAAGAGCCCTGAAAGTTCCGCGAAGGGAAGCGACCCCGGCCAGGCGGACTCGAGCCGGCCCATCAGCGTGCGCAACACCGGGGAATCCGTCGCCATCGACGCGCCCCGCGCGGTCCGGTATTCGACGGACCCCGTCGGCGTCGTCACGGGATGCGCCCGCGTCGCGACGTGGATGCGTCCCAGGTCCTCCGAGGCGGGCGCGCGGCGGAGCGCGATCGAGTCCCGGCAGAGCAGCGTCTGGCGGAACACCCTCAGCTTGAGGAAGTCCATGAGCTGTTCTTTTTCGACGATGCGGTCCGGACCGAACGCGCGCAGCCGGTCCACCGCCTCGGGCGGCAGGTTCTCCTCGTCCATCTCGAGGAAGTCGGCCTCGCCCAGATATTGCAGCGCGTGGGCGCCGGCGTGCGCCATGAACTCGTGGAAATAGGCGGGGCTGTAGATCCCGCCGAGGAGGTCGTGAAACATCGTGCCCGGACTCTGCCGCACGAGCCTCTCCATCTCCGCCGTCAGCCGCGCGCCATAGTCCGCATCCTCGGGCGCGCCGCGGCGCACGAAGTCGATGAACGCCTTCGCCTGCGCGACGCGGTTGGCCGGATCGTCGACGCCCCGGAGCTGGAACATCATCATGTCGCGGAGCATCTCGCGGAGCCGGCACCCGGGGTAGGCGTTGTAGCTGACGTACGCGATACCGCCGGGCGCCAGCACCTCGCGGCAGAGCGCGAGCAGCCGGTCCTGCACGGGACGCGGCACCCACGCGTAGAAGCCGTGGGCGATGACGTAGTCGAAAGTCCCGATCTCCGCGCCGACCGTCATCAGGTCGCGCCGGGTGAGCGAGACGTTCTTCAGGCCGAGGCGCGCGACGACGTCGCTACCCGCGGCGATGGGCTGGGCCGCGAGGTCGAAGCCGGCGAACGTGCTGGCCGGCAGCGCGGACGCCATCGCGATCAGGTTGCGGCCGTCGCCGCAGCCGACCTCGAGCACGCGGCAGCGTTCGGACGGGGCTGCCGCGAGGCCGAAGAGCGCGGCGATCGTCGAGAGGCGGTCGGGATGGGTCTGGGCCTGCGCGAAGCCGGGGTACGCGACGGCGTCGTAGAGGTTCGGCGCGCTCATGCGGCCCCCAGACTACGACCGTCCCCCGCGCGGCGTCGACTTATTTCGGCTTCGTGGCGCCCGCGCGGCGCTGCACGTCCCCGGGCTCGAAGACGCCGCCCTGATCGTGCGTCTCCCCGATCCACTTCTCCAGCACCCCGCTCAGCCGGCGGAGCGTCTCCTGATGTTCGGGAGCGGCCGCGAGATTGCGGATCTCGTGCGGGTCCTGGTCGAGGTCGTAAAGCTCCTCGGCCGGCATCGTCGGCGCGCAGAGGAACTCCTGCTCCGGCGTCAATCGGCCCTGCGCGTGCAGTTCCTTGAGGAGATTCCACACGGGATAATCCTTCTCCTTGTACTGGTTGGCCTGCAGGAAGGGCCGCTCGGGCGTGAAGTTGCGGATATATCGGTGGCGCGCGTCCCGCACGGTGCGGAAGCGGAACACGGTTTCATCGCAGCGGTCGCGGGCGCCGAAGACGTAGTCGCGGTCGGGGCCCGCCGCCGGGCCCAGGAAGACGCGGCCCTGCAGGGTCTCCGGGGGCGCGACGCCGGCCATCGACAGGAACGTCGGCGCGAGGTCGATCGCCATCAGGAGGCGCGCGTCGACCTTTCCCTTCGCGACCTGCGTGAGAGGCGACGCCGACCCGGGCCAGCGGACGATCAGGAGCGTGATCAGGCCCGTGTCGTAGCAGAACTGCTTCGCGCGGACATGCGACGCGCCATGGTCGCCGTGGAACACGACGACCGTGCTGTCCGCGAGGCCGTCGTCCTCCAGGCGCTTCAGGAGGAGGCCGACCTTGCGGTCCAGCTCCGAGGTCGCGTCGAGGTAGCGCGCCCAGTCCTTTCGCGTGACCGGATGGTCCGGGTAATAGGGCGGGATCTCGACCTTGGCCGGGTCCGCCTTCTCGGGTCCGTTGTACTTGCGATGCGTCTCGTGGAAGTTGATCTGCGCGAAGAACGGCTGGCGGTCCTTCAGCTCGCTCCAGCGTTTCCCGTCAAACGGATCCTTCGGCTCGCTGAAGTTCCAGTCGTTCTTGCCGGTGCCCTTGAAGCCGAGTTCGGCGGGCAGCTCGACGAGGTTCGCGGTGAAATAGCCGACGTCGTGCATCCGCTGCGAGACGAGGCGGACTCCGTCGGGCAGCTGATAGTCGTCGTCGCGGTGGGAGCGGTGGTTGTGCGCGCCGATGGTCGTCTGGTACATCCCGGTCATGAAGGCCGAGCGCGAGGCCGAGCAGACGGGCGCGGTCGTGAAGAAGCGGGTGTAGCGGACGCCCTCCGCCGCCAGGCGGTCGAGGTTCGGCGTCCACACCTCCTTTGTGCCGCAGCAGCCGAGGTGCGGCCCGAAGTCCTCGGCGATCAGCCAGAGGATGTTGGGCTTCGCAGCCGGGGCGGCCGCGGGGACGAGCAACAGCAGCAGGATCGCGAGTCTTTTCAGCATCACAGGAATCAACCCGGGCCGCGCCCCGCGGTTGCGCTGCGCGACCGGATCTCGCGGACGACCGACGTCGCGATCGCAACGAGGGTCAGCGGCGCGACGAACCACAGCACCGCATTCTTCAGCGTCATGAGCCGCTCGTGCTTCAGCTCCTCGAGCACCAGATAGCCGACATACAGCGCGAAGTAGAGGAGGAAGAGGACGCCCTCCCATCTCTGGATCTCGCTTCCGGAGAAGAACACCGGGAGGCAGGAGATGCAGACCGCCGCCATCACCGGCATGCCGAAGTGCAGCATCCGCTCGCTGACCTCGATCCCGTGGGGCGCGATGCAGGCCCCGACGCCCAGCACCGCCAGGATGTTGAAGATGTTGCTCCCCACGATATTGCCGACCGCGATATCCCGCTCCCCCTTGAACGAAGCGACGAGGGAGGCCGTCAACTCCGGCGCCGTGGTGCCGATCGTGACGACGGTCATGCCGATGATCGCCTCGGACACCTGCAGGGCCCGCGCGATCGCCACGGCCCCTTTCACGATCAGGTCGGAGCCGAATTCCAGGAGCAGCAGGCCGGCCGCCATGAAGAGGCCATGCAGCCAGAAGCGGCGGTCCTGCCGCGAGGCCGCCGTCGGGCCGCCCCGGCGAGCGTGCCGGAGCGAGAAGGCGATATAGACGGCGAGCGCCCCGAGCAGGATCGCGCCGTCCATCCGGCCCAGGGAGCCGTCGAGCGACAGCAGCGGAAGCGCCGCGGCGCAGGCGATCATGACCGGGACGTCGAGCCGGATCAGTTGCGGCGCGACGGCGAGAGGCATGATGGTCGCGCAGGCGCCGAGGATGAAGAGGACGTTGTAGATGTTGCTGCCGACGACGTTGCCCAGGACGAGCGCGGTCTGTCCGGAGCGGCAGGAGCGGATGCTCACCGCGAGCTCCGGCGCGCTCGTGCCGAAGGCGACGATGGTCAGGCCGACCACCAAGGGCGGAATCCCCAGCGCGAGCGCGATCCGGGACGCGCCCCGCACCAGCGCCTGCGCCCCGCCGACCAGCAGGACCAGCCCGGCGAGGATGAGTCCGGCGTTGAGGATCACGGAGGCACCCTACCGGATGAATCTTCGGCCCACAAAATAATTCCGTCCCTCCCCGCGATCGGGAGCCCGCCGGGAAATCCGTGCCGTATAATCCCCGGGGGGGGGTCCATGAGCCCTGGCGATTCCCTGATCGGCAGCGTGCCCGGCGGCTGCTGGATGGACCCCGCCGGGGACCTATCCTCAGGGCGCGGGGGAGGAGGACGATGGGGATGGGGGGCGCGGGGAAACAGCCCGGATCGGCCGGGGCAGGCCTCGTTGCCGCCCCGACCGGGCCGGGCCCCGGGAGGACCGCCTCCGGCCCGCCCGGCGGCGGATCGCGGAGGCCATCACGGTTCCGGGGGTCCCGCTCCCCTGCCCTGCTGATTAGCAGGTACACCAAGTATCTGGCGTCGTCAAGAGGAGGTCCGGGATGAGGCGGCGGAACGGCACGGCCCCGGCGGCCCGCGCGGGAGCGGAGACGAAGGACCTCCTTTCGCAGTCCTTGGAGATCCTGCACCGGATCTTCCAGTCGGTGGACCTCTTCTCCCGCAAGGCGCTGCGGGACTTCGGCGTCACCGGCCCCCAGATCTGGGCCCTCCGGACCATCGAGCGGGCCGGCGTGTCGACCATGGGCGCCCTCGCCCAGGGGATGCACCTGCACATGAGCACGGTGACCGGCATCATCGACCGCCTCGAGGCGGGCCGCCTGGTCACCCGCGTGCGCTCGTCCGAAGACGCCCGGGTGATGGAACTCCGGCTCACGCCGCGGGGACGGACGATCCTCGCGCGATCCCCGGAGCCGCCGCGCAGCAAGGCCGCGCGCGGACTCCAGCGACTCCCCCCCGCCCGGCTCCGCCAGGTCCGCGCCGCCCTGCTCCTGGTCGCCGGCGCGATGGACGTCGACCTCTCCGCCGGGGAGGAACGCCCGGAGGCGGCGTCCCGCCGTTGACGGCCGGGCTTTTATTTTGTATACCAACCATTAAGGCGACCCCGAGGCTCAGCGTGGAACGCAACGACGATCATCTCCTTGGAAAGCTGGCGGTCCTCCGGGGGTTCTGCACCCGGGAGCAGGTGGACGAGTGCCTGCGGCTTCAGGCCGGGGCCCGCACGCCCGCCCCGCTCTCCGACCTCCTGCTCTTCAAGGGATACCTGACCGAGCCCCAGCTCGCCAGCCTGTCCACGCGCCAGGAGCGGAAGGCCATGCGCTGCCCGGCCTGCGCCCTCTCGTTCACGGTCCTGACGCGGACCGGCGGCGCCTCCGCGAAGTGCCCCCGCTGCGGCGGCCTGCTCCAGGACCGGGGACCGGGCCCGATGTCCGACCCGGACGCCGAGATCGCCACCCGGCCGATGCGCGTCGTGCCGCCCAGCGCGGGGCCGACCACGTCGCTGGACTGCCCCATCTGCGAGCACGCGTTCGAGGCGGCCGTGGAGCCGGCGGGCCGGGTGCGCTGCCCCGGCTGTCACAGCACTTTCACGCCGCGGATGCCGGGCTAGCGCTCCACGAAGTCCTTCAGTCGCGAAAGCAGCACGTCCCACTGGCGAGACACCTGCGAGAGGTAGTCGCGGACCGCCTCGAGCGGCGCCGGATCGAGTTCGAACAGCACCTGCCGGCCCGAGCGGACGCCGCGGACGATCCCCGCACCCTCCAGCACGCGGAGATGCTTCGTCACGGCCTGGCGCGTGATCCTCGAGCCCGCGGCCAGGCGCGTGATCGAGCAGGGGGCGGCGTCGCAGAGCTTCGCGACCAGCGAGAGCCGCGTCTCGTCTCCGAGCGCCGCGAACACCGGCGCATGCCGCCGCAGCGCGCTAGCTCCCCGCGACATAGGCGCCGACGTTCTTCATCTGCTCCGTCCAGCCGCCCTCGTTCATCCGGAACGCCTCAAGCGCGCGCGGGCCCGGCGGCAGCTGGCCGAAGCCCGACTCGACGACCGTCAGCAGCGTCCCCGTTCCGCTCTTCTGGAGGCGGAACTCGACGAGCGTCGGCGTCTCCTTCGACGTGTCCAGCTTCGGATCCACGGCATAGGGATGCCACGTGAACGAGAAGAGCGTCTCCGGTTCGATCTTCCGGATGACGATCTCGAGCGCCATCCCCTCGTAGCCCGGATAGGTCATCGTCCCCCGCACCCGCTTCCCCGGCGCGAAGGGGTCCAGGAACTTCACGCGGAACCAGGCCCCGAACTCCGCGGGATCCGCAATCGCGCGCCAGACCCGGGGGACGGGCGCCTTCAGCTCGACCTGCTTTTCGATGCGATCGTTCATATGCAACCTCCACGTTGCATTTTAGGCCGCGGCGGATGGCAATGCAACCGAAATGTTGCCTTATTTCAGGAAGGGAGGCGCCGGACCCGGATTCCCCATTCCTCGGGGCCCGCCTGCTCGGAGTACCCCTCCAGGCCGCCGATCCGCATCCACAGGTCGTAGAAGGGCTGCGGCTCCCCTTTGTGGCGGACCTTGAGGACGTCTCCCGGCTTCAGCGCCTGGATCGCCGCCATCGTCGGGAGCATCGGGTCCGCTTCGAGCGTCTCGTCCATCGCCCCGAGTCTCACCTCCTCGAACACCGCGGCCGTCAGCCACGCGGGCCGCGCCTCGGGGGACTGCGGCAGCGGCGCCCTTGCCGCCGCGCCCGCGGTCGCGGCCCCGCTGAGGGCGCCGATCTTCGCCAGCACCTCCGCGACGGGGACGCCAACCATCGTCGCGACGCAGTCCGGCGTGATGCGGGGCGCCATGAGGCGGCGCATCAGCGGCTTGCGCAGCCGCTCGAAGTCGTGGGGGTTGAGGGAGACGATATCGTCGACGACGCCGGGAGCGAGATCGAGGGCCGCGCTCAGTTTCGCGTGAGGGGCGATCGTCCCGGCCATGCGCTTCCCGCTAGACGCTGCACTGCGCGTCGCTGGCGCGCACGAGGAGGGTCGGGAGCAGGGTCTCCTTCAGCACCTTCTGGGCGACGCTGCCGATCAGGCGCTGGGCGAGCCCCGTGCGGCCCCGCGTCGTCATCGCGATCAGGTCCACCGCCGAGGGCCGCGCGAACTCGAGGATCGTCTTGACCGGGTCGCCGCCCAGGACCAGCGTCATCGTCTCCACCCCCGCGGCGGAGAAGGTCTTCGCCGCGAACTGGAGGCGGTCCGCGGACGACGCCTCCTTGCCCGGCATCGGCCCGGTCGGCCGGCCGCTGACGCGGCTGCCGACGAAGTCCGAGCCCTCCCGGTAGTCCGGGCTCACGTGCAAGAGGACGACCATCGCGTTGAGCAGCAGGGCCAGATCCCGCGCCGCCGGCATCACCGCCTCGCAGGCGCTCGATCCGTCCATCGGCACCAGGATCCGCCGGATGGTCGAGGGCTCGCATTTCGACGGGACCAGACCGCCTTCCGCGTCGTGCTGGAACGCCCGCGTCACCAGCACCGGGACCTCGCAGCCCCGGACGATCTTCTCGACGGCCCCCGCGACGGGCGTCGCGGACGCGGTGAGGCGGCCGTGCGACGAGAGCGCGACCATCGAGATCTTCTCCGAGCGGATCGTCTCCGCCAGGGCCGACTCGAAGGGGCCCGTGCCCAGGATGCGGCGCACGCGCGCGCCGAACGGGGACAGCCGGCTCTCGACGCCCTTCAGGTACTTATCGACGGCGCCGGGGTTGAGCGAGGCGTCGGATTCGTCCTTCGCGTGGAAGAGCACGACCTCGCCTTTGCGGCCGCACAGCAGGCGGTGCGCCTGGTAGAGGACGCTCTCCGCCTGCGGCGACCCGTCGAGGGGCACCAGCATGCGCTCGAACATCGAGACTTCCACGGCGGTCGACACGTCACACCTCGGTTACTTTGCCGCGACCGCCTGGAGGGCGGCCAGGAGATCCTCGTACGCCGCGCCCCGCTCGTGGCGGACGCCGTTGATGAAGAACGTCGGCGTCCCGTTCACGCCGCTGCGGACGCCGCTCTGGAAGTCCTCCTTCACGCGCGGGAGGAAGGCCTGCGTCTCCATCTCCTTCACGAATCGCTTCGCGTCGAGGCCCAGCTCCTTCGCGGCGGCGAGCAGGTCGGCATCCCCGAGCGTCTCCTGGTTCTCGAAGATCCAGTCGTGCATCTCCCAGAATTTGTCCTGAACGCCCGCGCACTCCGCGGCCTCGGCCGCGTGCTCGGCGTGCGGATGGATGCTGTTCAGCGGAAAGTTGCGGAAGACGAAGCGCAGCTTCTTCCCCAGCGTCTCCTGGAGCTTTTTCACGACCGGATAGGCCGCGCCGCAGTGGGGGCATTCATAGTCCCCGTACTCGACCAGCGTGACCGGCGCCGATTCGGCGCCCTGGGCGTGGTCGCGGGGGGCGACGGCCATCGTCAGCTTCGACATACTGGGCTCCTTTCTACTTGCCCTGGAGGGCTTCGAGGGCGGTGAGGATGCCGTCCGCGCCGGGGTTGACGCCGACCGGCGACAGGTAGCTCCAGCGGATGACGCCCTTCGCGTCGATCACGAAAAGCGCGCGCCCCGAGGACCCGGCCTCGGGGGAGTAGACGCCGTAGTCGCGGGCGACGGCGCCCTTGGGCTCGAAGTCGGCGAGCAGCGGGAACTTGAGCTTGCGGTCCTTTTCGAACGCCAGGTGGCACCAGATGCCGTCGACCGAGATCCCGAGCAGTTCGGCGCCGAACTTCCTGAACTCCGGGAGGATCTCATTGTAGAGGGCCATCTGGTCGCCACAGACCGGGCTCCAGTCGGCGGGATAGAACGCGAGGATGACCGGGCGCCCGAGGAATTCCTTGAGGGAGACCTTCTGGTCGGGCGTGCTGTTCAGGCTGAAGTCCGGCGCGCGCGTGCCGGCGGGCAGGATGCCCTCCTTCGGGGCCGGACGGGATTTCGTGGACGCCATGGACGGGCTCCTTTCCTCCTCGACTCCGTGGACTATTGGAATCTCAACGCCCCGGACCCTTCCCGCATTCGGGCTACTGGGGATGAAAGCGCCGGAAGGAGAAGAAGCCCAGCACCGCGAACGCGCCCACGACGGCGAGCTGCGCGACCGCGAAGGGCGGCTCGCTGTCCGTCGGCGCCATTGCGTGCAGGGACGGCACCTTGTGGAAGCCCTGGACCACCAGGACGAACACGTTGAAGTAGAGCGACAGCACCGCGCCGATCACGTAGATCCCCCGCGCCTTCCCCGAGAGCCGCAGCACGTATCGGGCCAGGGTCGTGAACGCGAGCACCACGAGCGAGAGGATGCCGACGATGTGCGACGGCAGCAGCTTGTCGAACGGGAACAGGAACCCCGTCAGGTCCGTGAGCGCCGTCGTCGCCAGAAAGACCAGCGTCCACATCGGCAACTTCTTCGCGCCGAAGAGGCCCGCGACGACGATGAAGCCCGACACGATGCCGACCAGGCTGATGACGACGTGAAGCGTGGTGAATGCGGACAACGACATCCCGAGAACCATAAGGCCTCCCTCTCCGTCCGGATCGCAACCGCGGGGATACTCCCATAACCGGGAGGGGACGCGCAAGAAGTTCCCGGTCAGGCCTCGACGAAGACCTTGAAGCCTCCATAGGCCATGCTCTTCACGTCGAACGGCATGGTGGGAGGCATCCCCTGCATCGCCGGATCCTTCATCACCGCGGCGTTGACCTTGTCGCGGTGCGCGCGGGACTTGAAGACGATGAAGGAAAAGAAAACCGTCTCGCCGGCCTTCGCCTTCGCCAGTTTCGGAAACGACAGCCCGAACGCGGGCTTGAGGTCGTCCCCGACACATTCCCGGAACTGGAGCGCGCCGTGCTTCTTCCAGAGCCGCGCTCCCATGTGCGCGAGTTTCCGGTACTGCTCGAGACTCTTCCGGGGCACCGCCAGCACGAATCCGTCGACGTAGGCCATGGCTTTCCCCCTATTTCCGGGGACCTTCGGACGCGGACTTCAGCTGCCCGAGGCCCTTGTCGAACTGGCCGCCGAGCATCTTGTCCATGTCCATGAACATGCAGAACGCCTTGCTGATGAAGTTTTTCTTCCCCGTCATGCTCCACGTCACCGCGGTCTGCTTGTTCTCCTCCTTGAAGGTGAACTCCGCGGTGCTCTTGCCGGCCATGGGCTTGAAGAATTCCAGCCTGAGGCGGACGAACTCGCCGGGCTTGCTCTCGACGATCGTCATGCGGCCCTCGCCGACGTCCTTGTTGCCGGCCCACGAGTAGACGGCGCCCGTCCCGGCGGGCGGCCCCTCGTAGGTGCGCTTCATCGCGGGATCGACCTTCTCCCACGGCGACCAGGCCTCCCACTTCTTCAGCTCGTTGACCTGGTCGAAAACCGCCGCCGCGGGCGCGGCGATGGTGGCGGAGCGCTCGACCTTGTACTTCGACGGCTGGATCGCGACGATGCCCGCGAGAATCGCGACGACCCCGGCGACCCCGATGAGCACCTTCAGGACCATCGACATCTTCTTGGGCGGCGCGGCCGCGGCGTCCGTCATGGCATCCTCCTTCTCAAGGCCGGCATTGTAGCGCCCGACCCCCGTTTTTCCATCCCGGAATTCCGTTGAGCCGCGCGCAGCCGGATCGTATTATACCGGGTAGTTAATTAATGAGATGGTTAAGTCCATGAGAACCGACGAGAACCTGAGCGCCACGTTCGCGGCCCTCGCCGACCCGACCCGGCGCGCGATCCTGTCGCGCCTGGCCTCGGGCGAGGCCTCGGTCCTCGAAATCGCCCGGCCGTTCAAGATGAGCCTCCCGGCCGTGTCGAAGCACCTGAAGGTGCTGCACCGCGCAGGGCTCATCGCCCGCCTCCGCAGGGCCCAGTGGCGCCCCTGCCGCCTCAGCGCCGGCCCCCTCCGCGAGGTGGCCGATTGGGTGGAACATTACCGGCGGTTCTGGGATCAGAGCTTCGACCGCCTCGACCATTACCTCCGCACCCTCCAGAAAAAGGAGAAACGCAATGGGCCGCGCCGCCGCAAAGACTGACGCGGACGTCCGCATCATCCGGCTCTTCGACGCGCCCCGCGACCTGGTCTTCCGCGCGTGGTCGGACCCCGACGCGCTGAAGCGCTGGTACGCCCCCCAGGGCTGCAGCCTCCCCTTCTGCACGGTCGACTTCCGCGTCGGCGGCGCCTTCCACCTCTGCATCCGCACGCCGGACGGGGCGGACTGCTGGAGCGCCGGCGTCTACAGGGAGATCGTCCGGCCCGAGCGGATCGTCAGCACGATGCACCTGGCCGACGAGAAGGGAAACTTCCTCGAGCCCTCCCAGAGCCATCTGTCGAAGTTTCCCGACTGGCCGCGGGAGATGACGCTGACGGTCACGTTCGAGGATCTTGGGGCGACGACGAGGATGACCCTGCTGCAGACCGTGTCCGAGGCGCTCGCCAAGCGCACCGGCGCCTATCCGAGCTGGCTGTCGATGTTCAACCGGCTCGACGAAGTCCTCTTGAAGGCAAAGGAGGAACCGAGATGATCAAGAGACTGTTCCAGCCCGCTCCGCTGGCCGCCCGCGCCTCGGCCGGCCTGCTCGCGATCCGCCTCGTCGCGGGCCTGGCGTTCATGATGCACGGCTGGGGCAAGATCCAGCATCCGTTCAGCTGGGCCGGGACGAACTATCCCGCGTTTCTCCAGGGGCTGGCCGCCCTCTCGGAGTTCGGCGGAGGGTTGGCCTGGATCCTCGGGCTTCTGACGCCCCTCGCCTCGTTCGGCATCGCGTGCACGATGCTCACGGCCATCCAACTGCACGTGATCACCCTGAAGCAGTCCTTTGTCGCGACGAAGCAGAGCGAACAATCCTACGAAGTCGCCGCCGTCTATCTGGCCCTCTGCGTCCTGTTCCTCCTCGCCGGTCCGGGCCGGTACTCGGCCGACCGCCAGGTGTTCGGCCAGAAGGTCGTCTAAGGGAGCTCCGAATGCCCATCCGCCGGGAATACACGTTCACCCGCAGCTTCGCCGCCCCGCGCCGCATCGTCTTCGGGGCATGGACCGATCCCCGCCAGCTCGCCGAATGGTGGGGCCCCGACGGGTTCACGGCCCCCCGCTGCGAATTCGACGCGCGCCCCGGTGGAGCCATCCATATCGACATGCGCGCGCCCGACGGCACGGTGCACCCCATGGGCGGCCGTGTCCGCAGCCTGCGGGAACCGGAGAAGCTCGTCTTCGTCAGCGCCGCCCTCGACGCGGACGGCAAGCCGATCTTCGAGGTGCTCAACACCGTCACCCTCACCGAGCGCGGCGGCAGGACCACGCTGACCGTCAAGGCCCGCGTCCTCCGGAAGACTCCGGATGCCGACCGGTACCTGAAGGGCATGGAGGAAGGCTGGAAGCTCACCCTGGACCGGATGCAGGCGTTCTCGACCAACCCCGCGCGTCAGATCACCCTTTCCCGCGTGTTCGACGCGCCGGTCGCGAGGGTCTGGGAGGCGTTTACCGATCCGAAGCAGACGCCGCTCTGGTGGGGACCGGACGGCTTTACCATCACGAGCCGGTCGAGGAAGGTCAAAGCCGGCGGGTCCTGGGACTTCATCATGCACGGGCCCGACGGCACCGACTACCCCAACTTCATCACCTATAAGGAGGTCGTCCGTCACAAACGCCTCGTCTACGAGCACGGCGACGAGAAGGGAAAGGCGCCCGAGTTCGTGTCGACGGCCACCTTCGAGAAGCAGGGGAAGAAGACCCGGGTCACGATGACCGCCGTGTTTTCGACGACCGCCATCCGCGAGTTCGTCGCCAAGGAGCATCACGCCGTCGAGGGCGGCCAGCAGACGCTGGGGCGGCTGGCGGAACACCTGGCAAAGCAGGGCTGACCCTCTATACTCCCCACGCGGCGGGGATCTCGGGCGACGACAGCTTGCCCTTGAGGTGGAGCATCCGCGCGGTCAGCATCGCGAAGGCCCGACGCAGGGGCCCGACGGCGGCCGCGCCCTCCTCGAGCTCGAGGAGCTGCAGCGCCGCCTCGAACGTCGAGCGGCCGCGCTCGTCATGTTGAGTCCGCACGGTCCAGAAGGACGGCCGCCCGGGCGGCAGCGCGACGCAGGGCAGATCGGCCACGACCGGCAGGCGCCGACTCATATGCGCGCACTGGCCCCAGCTGCCGTCGAGCAGCACGAAGCCCCGGCGTTTCCCCTCCGCCGGCGGCAGTTCCGGCGCCCCCTTCCGGGGATAGACCAGGACCCATTCGATTCCGGCCCCGGCGAGCGGGCCGGGGTCGAACGCCGGCTCGCGCATCCCGACGGGCAGCACGAGCGTCCCCTCCGCCATCCGCGCGAAGAGGCGGCCGGTGTTGGTCGGCTTGGAACGCTCGCGGACGTGCTGGACGATGGCGATCGGCGTCCGGAAGCGGACGCGGGGCAGCACGGCGCAGACGCAGTCGGCGGGTGGCAGCCCGCATCCGGCGCAACGCGGCTTGCGCTTGATCCTCAGATGGCTCACCCGTGCAATAAATCAACCAGAGCCACTTCTTGCATGCAATAAGTGGCTCGGAGTCAGGGATTGCACGAATTTCGGGCCCGATCGGGGCCCGTTTGCCAAACAGGGGTAACTGGGGTCGCGGCATGCGCTATATATGAAGCAAGGACGAGGAATCCCCCGATGAAAAGCCTGTCCCGGCGCACCTTTCTCCGCGGCGCGGGCGTCACCCTCGCGCTGCCCCTGCTCGACGCCATGACGCCCGCCTTCGCCGCGACGCCGAAGGTCCTCCGCCGCTTCGTCGCCATGGAAACCAACATGGGCATCCTCCCGCAGTTCTTCTTCCCCGAGAAGGCCGGACGCGACTATGTCGCGCCCGCCTACCTCGAACGCCTCGCCCCCTTCCGCAACACCATGACCGTCTGCTCCGGCACGAGCCTCCCGGGCGTCACCGGCGGCCACGCCGCGGACCGCTGCTTCCTGACGGGCACCCCGCACCCCGAGCGCGGCGGCTTCCGCAACTGGGTGTCCCTCGACCAGGTCGCGGCCGAGCAGATCGGCGGCGACACCCGCTTCCCCTCCCTGGTCCTCGCGATGACGAGCGAAGGCGGGATGACCCTGTCCTTCACGCGCAGCGGCGCCGCGATCACGGCCGAGCGCAGCAGCAAGAAGGTCTTCCAGAAGCTCTTCGTCCAGGGCAAGCCCGAGGAGGTCGAGGCCAGCGCCGAGGCCATCCGCCAGGGCCGCAGCATGCTGGACTTCGTGGGCGACCAGACCCAGCGGCTCGGCCATACGCTCTCGACCGCCGACCAGCAGCGCCTCGACCAGTATCTGACCTCCGTCCGCGACCTCGAGAAGCGGCTCGAGAGCGCCGAGTCCTGGGAGTACAAGCCCAAACCCAAGATCGACGCGCCGGTCCCGACGGACATCGACGACGGCCGCGAGTTCGTGAAGAAGACGCGCCTGATGATGGACGTGATGAAACTCGCCCTCGAGACCGACTCGACGCGCGTCATCTCCCTGTTCATCGACACGACGGTGATCCACAACATCACCCATCACGGCAACCGCCCCGAGGCGATCGCCGAACTCCGCGCGAAGGAGGAGCAGCAGTTTGACGCCCTCGCGTCGTTCCTCGCCGCGATCGACGGCGTCAAGGAAGAGGGCCAGTCGCTGCTCGACCGCACGATCTGCCTCTACGGCACCAACATGGGCAGCGCGAACTCGCACTCGAACGTGAACCTGCCCGTGCTGCTGGCCGGCGGCGGCTTCAAGCACGGCCAGCATCTCGCGTTCGATGCGAAGAACAACTATCCGTTGACCAACATGTACCTCTCGATCCTCCATCGCCTGGGGATCGAGACGAGCGAGTTCTCGACCGCGAAGGGGACGATGACCGGGCTGGAGCTCGCATGAGCGTCGCCCTCCTCGCCCTGCTGCTGTCCCTCCAGCAAAACCCGCCGTTCCTGGAGAAGCACTGCGTCGAATGCCACGACGCAGAGACCAGGAAGGGCAGCCTCGACCTCACCGCGCTCAAAGCCGACACCGCCAATCCCGAGACCTTCGCCCGCTGGGTGAAGGTTTACGACCGCGTCGTGGCCGGCGAGATGCCCCCGAAGAAGAAGGGCGCGCCCCCCGCCGCCGAGCTCCAGGCCTTCACCGCCGGGATGAAGACGTCGCTGCTCGCGGCCGACCGCGCCCGCCTCGACGCCCAGGGCCGTACCGCCGTGCGCCGGCTCACGCGGGGCGAATACGAAAGCACGGTGCGCGACCTCCTCGCGCTGGACGGCATCCCGCTCGAAAGCAGCCTCCCTTCCGACGGCATAGCGAACGGCTTTGACAAGAGCAGCGAGGCGCTCGACCTGTCGCACGTGAACCTGTCGAAGTACGTCGAGGCCGCCGACCAGATCCTCGACATGGCGATCGCGACGGCGCCGAAGCCGCCCGCCGTGATCCAGATGCATATCTCCCTGGCGAAGCACGTCGGCCATATCCTCGGCAACGGCGACGCGGTCCTGCTCCAGGGCAAGGAGCTCGACCCCCTGTATCCCCCCGCGGGCGAGCAGGGTCACCTCGACCAGGGGGCGCACGAGCGGATGGGCTCGTTCAGCCGCGGCAGCACGGTCGGCCTTTTCCGCCACGAGGACGAGTCCTTCAAGCCATACTTCCAGGACTTCGCCTGCCTTTATCCCGGTCGCTACAAGCTGAAGGGCTCGTTCTGGTCGTTCCAGTGGGACAAGGGAAAGATCCTCCCGTCGCGAGGCACCGAGGCCGCGCGCCTGTCGATCGTGCATTACCAGGACGACGGCCGCGGAGGCGGTCATCCGAGCACCGTGCTTGGCTACTACGATGCGCCCTCGATGGAATCGAAGATCCACGAGGTGGAGGTCTGGCTCAACACCAAGGACGGCATCGGCTTCAACACGGCCTCGCTCGCGCCCGCCGCCAACTACAGCCGCAAGGGGCGCTCGCTCGCCTTCACCGGTCCTGCGATCGCGGTCGACTTCCTGGACGTCGAAGGCCCGATCCACGACGTCTGGCCGCCGCGCAGCCACCAGGCCCTTTTCGGCGACCTGCCGATCGTCGAATTCAAGCCTGCCGAGCATCCCGGCGTGCGCGCGCCCCGGCGGGTCGTCCTGAAGCAGGCCGTCGTGCACTGCATCAACCGCCCCGACCCGGCCAAGGAAATATGGACCGTCCAGAGCGCGAACCCGACGGCCGATGCCGACCGCCTTCTCGCCGCGTTCCTTCCCCGCGCGTTCCGCAGGCCTGTGGACGCGGCCGTGCGCCGAAAGTATGTCGAACGCGTCGAAGTGCTGCTCAAGGCCGGCGACTGTTTCGAGACCGCGATGCGCTGGGCCTATCGCGCGGCGCTTTGCTCGCCCGACTTCCTCTATCACGTCGAACCTGCCGGAAAGCTGGACGATTTCGCCCTGGCCAACCGGCTGTCGTACTTGGCCTGGAACTCCATGCCGGACGCGGTCCTGTCCGGCCTCGCCTCGACCGGCAAGCTGCACGACGCGAAGACGCTGCACGCCGAGCTGGAGCGGCTGCTGCAGGATCCCCGGGCGGAGCGCTTCGTCGAGAACTTCCTCGGCCAGTGGATGAAGCTGCGCTCGATCGCCGCCAACGACCCGGACAACAAGCTGTATCCCGAATTCAGCGCGTACCTGCAGGACTCGATGATCGGCGAAACGCAGGCGTACTTCCGCGAACTGATCTCGAAAAACCTGGGCGCGGGCTACCTGGTGAAGTCGGACTTCGCGATGCTCAACGAGAAGCTTGCCGTCCACTATGGGATTCCGGGCGTGAAGGGATCGTCGATCCGCCGCGTGGCGCTTCCCCCCGACTGCCCCCGCGGCCCCTTCCTCACCCAGGCTGCGATCCTGAAGATCACGGCGAACGGGACGACGACGTCGCCGGTCCCGCGCGGCGCGTTCGTGATGGCCCGGTTCCTGGGCCAGCCCCCCGAGCCGCCGCCACCCAACGTCCCGGCGGTCGAGCCCGACGTGCGCGGCGCCGTCACGATCCGCGAGCAGCTCGAGAAGCACCGCTCCTTCCCCGGCTGCGCGAATTGCCATACGAAGATCGACCCGCCCGGCTGGGCGCTCGAATCCTTCGATGTGATCGGCGGCCAGCGCGCCCGCTACCGGACGATCGGGACGGGCGACAATGCCCCGCGCGGCTCCATCGACCCGTTCATCGGCATCGGCTTCAAGCTCGGGCCGAAGGTCGACGCCTCGGGCTCGCTGCCCGACGGCCGGCCCTTCGCCGGCATCCTGGAGTTCGAGTCCATGCTCGCGGACGACTCCCCCCGCCTCCTCAAAAACCTCGCCGAGCAGTTCGCCCGCTATGCCATCGGACGCGACGTGGCCTTCTGCGACCGGGACGACGTCGCCCGCATCGTCGATCGCACGCGGACTCAGGGCGGCGGGATCCGCACGCTGATGCACGAGCTGATCGACAGCCCGATGTTCCGAACCCACTAAGGACGACGACATGATCGTGCTGCTCGCGGCCCTGGCCCTGCTGGCCCCCGACGTCCAGCCGGTGAAGCACCGCGTCACCGGCCTCTTCAACAAAGAGCGCGAGGACGACCTGCGCGAGGTGGTGAAGAAGCTCCAGGACGTCACGATTGCCGGCATCGACTTCGACACCGCCGAGGTCACGTTCTCCTACGACCCCGTCAAGCTCCTGGGCAAGGGGAACGAGAAGCAACTGCTGGAGCGCTTCGACAACATGATCCGCCAGGCGTCGAACCACACGTTCGGCGTCCGCCCCCTCTGCGCGACCCCGAAGGAGAAGCTCACGCGCCTCGAGATCCCAGTCGCCGGCCTCGACTGCCGGGCCTGCGAGCTCTCGGCCTACGAGGTGATCTTCAAGATCGACGGCGTCGAGCAGGCGACCTGCTCCTTCAAACAGGGCAAGATGACGGCGCTGATCGATCCCGAGAAGACCAACAAGGCCGCGCTGGAAGACGCGCTCAAGAAGCGCAACGTCACCCTCAAAACTCCGTAAGAACAACACAAACACCGAGACCTCAAAGCAGTCCCTGCCCTCGAGCCACCTCATCCATATTCGGCGGATCTCGATGCGGCCACGCGCGAATTCGAGCGAACCCCCCTCCTCAAGGTCATCGAACAGTGCGGCGGCAATAAACGCAAGGCCGCCAAGATGTTAGGAATAGGAGCCACTTCCCTTTACCGCAAGCTCGGCACGCCCCCCCGACGAGAATCTCGAGGCCTGACCCGCAACGTCTCTCGTTACTGCGGCTCTTCGTAACTGGAATTGGGAATCTCCTTCCATAACGATGGAGGGCGGCGCAGACAGGTACCTCACCGAGGCGGTGAATCCGGAGGAATTTGCATCCTCTCGGACGCGACGGAGCGAAAGCAGGCCGTGCAGAAGGTGCAGGACCTCAACACGAACCTCGAGGAGCGGGTCACCGAGAGGACCCAGCGGCTGCGCTCCGCGATCCGGGAACTGGAGGCGTTCTCCTACACGATCGCCCACGACCTGCGCACCCCGCTCCGCGCGATTCACCGGTTCAGCGAGATCCTGGTTTCGGAATACGGCCCCCGCATCGAAGAGCAGGGGCAGCATTACGCCCGGCAGATCGTGTCGGGCGCCGAGAAGATGGATACGCTGATCAACGACCTGCTGGAATACAGCCGGCTGACGCAGTCGGAATTGCACTTCCAGATGCTCCACCCCGAAGACACGGCCACCGAAGCCCTGAAAGGCCTGCTGAGCGGCCATGCGGGCCGGGCCCCGGAGGTCGTCATCGACAGGAATCTGCCCGAGGTCGATGCGGACCGCATCCTGTTGCACCAGGTGTTTCTGAATTTCCTTTCGAACGCCCTGAAGTTTGTGGGCAAGGACGTGCAGCCGAAGGTCCGGGTCTCCGGGGAGCGGCGAGGAGCCCACGTCCTTCTCTCCATGAGCGATAACGGCATCGGCATCCCGCCGGAGCTGCAGGGGCGTCTCTTCCGGGTCTTTGAGCGGCTGGGAGATTCCCGCAATGATCCCGGCACGGGCATCCGGCTCGCGATCGTGCGTCGCGCCGTCGAGCGCATGGAAGGCGAATGCGGCGTCGAGTCCGAGGTCGGAAAAGGAAGCCGCTTTTGGGTCCGTCTTCCCTCGACCGTCCGTGATTCCGGAGGTGCGTCATGACCCCCGATCCGGTGCTGCTGTTGGTCGAAGACGACGAAAGCGACGTGCTCTTCCTCAAGCGCGCCTTCCAGAAAGCCGGCGCGACCTTCCGGCTCCAGGTCGCTCAGACGGGACGCGACGCCATCGCCTACCTCGCCGGTGAAGGCGCGTACGCCGACCGTTCCGCGTTTCCCGCTCCGACCCATGTCCTGCTCGACCTGAACCTCCCCGAGAAGCCCGGCCTGGAGGTCCTGGAGTGGATCCGCAGCGTCCCGGCATTGAGCGGAATTCACGTCTCGATCCTGACGTCCTCGCGGGAAAGCCGGGACCTGCGCCGGGGCAGGGAACTGGGTGCGGAGTGCTACCTGGTGAAGCCCATGAGCTTCGCCGTCCTGCTCGACCTCGCGCGGAGCCTCAACGAGTGGATCCGGACGGGACAGATTCCCCCGGCCTGGGAGTGGCCGGCAGAAGTCTCGGGACGGTCGACGAAGTAGCTGGCACACCTCTTGCTCTCCAGGGGATGGGAACGCGGAACACCCCGTTCCTGGAGAAGGAAGCACACCGGGGGGGATCCCCTCCCCTAGCGCAGTGCAACAAATATGCAGTTCCTTTACATGCCACCCGTTTACTTTCAGGCTGTTCAAGTATAAACTATGCAGCGTTGGACCATTGCTGACGCCTCCATGAAAGCTGCCACGAAACCGCGCATCCCGCTCATGTCCAACGCCACGCTTCGCCAGTATTCGGAGCATCTCTTCGCGACCGAAACCCACACGGAGGCGATGTTCCGCGACTACCGCGTGCAGAGCGCTTACCAGCCCATCTTCAGTTTCGCCCACGGCCGGCCCGTCGGCTTCGAGGGGCTGGCCCGCGCCAAGAGCCCTTCGGGGAGCCCCGTTTCCCCCGGCGAGCTGTTCGCCGCGGCATCGACGCTGGAGAGCACCGTGTTCCTCGACCGGCTGCTGCGCACCCTGCACCTCGCCAACTTCTCGGACCCCGCCTACGAGGGCGCCTGGCTCTTCCTCAACATCAGCCCGACCGCCGTCGTCAACGGCCGCGCCTCCGGGCCCTTCTTCAAGGAGATGCTCGCCGCCTTCGGCATGCCGCCGCAGCGCGTCGTCGTCGAAATCACCGAGAACGAGACCCCCGACGAGCGGGTCCTCGAGGAGGCCTCCCGCTACTACAAGGAGATCGGCTGCCTGGTCGCCATCGACGACTTCGGCGCCGGCCACTCCAACTTCAACCGCATCTGGCGCCTGAAGCCGGACATCATCAAACTCGACCGCGCGATGGTCAGCCACGCCGCCCAGGACCCTGCGGCCCGGCGCGGAATGGTGGGCATCTCGGGCCTGCTCCACGAGATGGGCGCGCTGGTCCTCGCGGAAGGCATCGAGACCGAGGAGGAGGCCCGCGTCGTCATCCAGGCCGAAGCCGATCTCCTCCAGGGCTACTTTCTCCAGCGCCCGTATGTCGGGCCGCCCCCCGCGCTCGAACACCGGGAGCGTTTCGACAACCTGCGCCGCGGCCTGTTCCAGCAGGCGAAGGACGACGAGGAGGACTTCCATTCCGCGATCCGGTCCTATCGCGAGGCCTTCGCCCGGGCCGGAGACCTCCTGGCGACAGGAACCTCCTTCCCTGCGGCCGCGCGTGAACTGCTGGGGCTCCGTCCCGTGATTCGCTGCTACCTGCTCGACGCGGACGGTTCGCAGATCGGGGACAACCTGGCGGCGGCCGATTACGTTTCGCGCCGAGATCCGCGCCACCTGCCCCTGGGCACGGCGACGGGAGCCAACTGGATGCACCGGCATTACTTCCGCCGGGCCATGTCGAATCCGTCGACGGTCCAGATCAGCCGTCCCTATCTGTCCCTGACGGATCCGCGGATGTGCCTGACGCTGTCGCGGGCGGTCCGGCGGGGCATGGAGATGGTGGTGCTTTGCTGCGACCTTGAATACCCGGTGCTGGGCACCGGACATTAGTCGGATCTGTTGGACAATCGCCGATTCATGGGCTAACCTTCGGCTCGATGGGGTGGAGGAAAGGGAGCAAACTTCTGTAACTCACTCCCGGCATCCCTTCTCTCGTCAAAAGCAGTTCGTGGAAGGATACAGGGGATCTTGGTCCCCGGGTTAGGTTCGATTTCTGAATAGGGAGGTGTTATGTCTCGGATCCTGGCAGTGCTCACGGGGGTGGCGGTGTGCGGGGTGTTCTCCGGCTGCGACATGCTGCCCGGCATGGGCGGCGGTGGCGGCGGCGGCAGTTACACGCCCACGGAAGTGCCGAACTCGATGTACCAGGGCGACCTGAACGACGCCAAGGAAGGCCGCTGGATGACGTATGCCAGCGAGGCGGGCGGGTCCAAGACGTCCACGACCGTGAAGGTGGTGGGCAAGGACGGCGACAACTATTGGGTCGAGTACTGGATGGACCTGGGCTCGATGGCCTACGGCTATCTCTTCGTTGTCGGCAAGGACAAGAAGATCACCAAGGCCTGGGCGGCGCCCAAGGACGGCAAGGAGTGGAAGGAAATCAAGGTCACCGAGCCCCCGAAGGGCGCGGCCGGCGACGCTCCGAAGCCCACGATCAAGGAGTCCGATGAGAAGAAGGAAGTGAAGGCCGGTTCGTTCCAGAGCCACAAGATGGACGTGACGGTCAACATCGGCGGCAAGGACTACAACAGCCAGAGCTGGTTCTCGAAGGATGTGTGGAAGCTCTACACGGGCTCCGAGCACGGCGGTCTGGTGGCCATGGAGGCCTCCGGCAGCAAGACCCAGTTGGACTCGAAGGGCGAGGACGGCAAGCCCACGATCGAGCTCCCCAAGAAGTAAGCTGATCGCAGATTCCCGGAGGGGCGGCCGCGAGGCCGCCCCTCTTTTTTTTTGGAGAGAGGGAGAGAGGAATCCCGGAAAGGCCAGCCCCCCCTCCTCCCTGGCTTCTTCCGGACTATTTCGTCGGCGATCCCGACAAAATTGTCCCGTTCCGGGCGCCGCCCCCCTCGGGCCGCTGGCACGCCGATTGCGCTCCAAAGGCGCGTCCCGTGAAGTAGGATAATCGATGCGTCGCGGCGTTCCGGAATCTTCGGACCCAGGGAGGGTGGTGGAGATGTGGTGACGAACATCCGGCCGGGCACCGGCGAAGCCCGGATCCTGGTGGTCGAGGACACGCCGGAGGACGCGCTGCTCCTCAAGACCCTGCTCGAAGGCGCGCGGACCGGCCGCTTCCTGATCGAACAGTGCGAACGCCTCTCCGAGGCGATGGACCGGCTCGCCGCCGGCGGCATCGAGGCCGTCATCCTCGACCTCACCCTTCCCGACAGCAGCGGGCTTGAAACCTTTGAGAGAATGCAGAAGCGCTTCCCCACCGTGCCGATTCTCGTCCTGACGGCGTCCTCCAACGAATCCATGGCCGACCTGGCCATCCGCCACGGGGCCCAGGACTACCTGCTGAAGGACCGCGTGGACAGCGCCCTGGTCGTCCGCGCCGTCCGCTACGCCATCGAACGGAAACGCGCCGAGAATGCCCTTCGCAAAAGCGAGGAGCGCTTCGAGCTCATGGCCCGGGCCACCAACGACGCGGTCTGGGATCTGGATGTCGCCACGAAGCGGATCTGGTGGAACGTGGGCGTCCGCTCCTTCCTGGGTTATCCCTCGGACATGGTGGGCTCCGACTTCAACTGGTGGGAGGAACATATCCACCCGGAGGACCGGGAACGGGTCACCGTCGCGGTGCGCGCGGTCATCGAGGGCGGCGGCCGCTTCTGGCTGGACGAGTACCGCTTCCTCTGCTCCGACGGCTCCTATGCCTGCGTGTTCGACCGCGGCTACGTCATCCACGACGACCAGGGAAAGCCGTTGCGGATGATCGGCGCGATGATGGACATCACCGACCGCAAGCGCGCCGAGGAGGCGCTGCGGGAGACGAATGAGACGCTGCGCACGCTGATCCACGCCTCGCCGTTGGGGATCGCGGTGCTCGACGCGATGGAGAAGGTCCGCATCTGGAACCCGGCGGCGGAGCGCATCACCGGGTGGAAGGGCTCCGAGGTGCTGGGACGCCCGATACCCGGCCTGTCCGCCAGCGGACATCGCGACGAGTTCCCGGCCCTGGTGCAGCGGGTCCTGCACGGGGAGGCGATCACCGCCGTGGAGATCCCCGCGCGGCGCAAGGGGGACGCCCCGATCGAACTCAGCCTGTCCATGGCTCCGCTCCGGGACGCCCGGGGGGCGATCTCCGGCGCGATGGCCGTCCTCGCCGACGTCTCCGAGCGGAAGGCCGCCGAATACCAGAGAGGCCAGCTCGAGGAGCAGCTCCGCCAGTCGCAGAAGATGGAGGCGGTCGGCCGCCTCGCCGGCGGAGTGGCCCACGATTTCAACAATCTGCTCACCGCCATCTCGGGATATGCCGAACTGCTCCAGGGGCGCTTCGAGCCCGGGGGCGACATCCGCGGCTATGTCGACGAGATCCAGAAGTCATCGAACCGCGCCTCGCAGCTCACGCGGCAGCTCCTGGCCTTCAGCCGGCGCCAGGTGCTTCAGCCGCGCGTGCTCGACCTCAACCAGGTCGTTCAGAATATGGACGGCCTGCTGCGCCGCCTCATCGGCGAGCATCTCGAACTCACCACGACGCTGAGCGCCGGCCTGGGATCGGTGCGCGCCGACCAGGGCCAGATCGAACAGGTCATCATGAACCTCGCGGTGAACGCCCGCGACGCCATGCCGGACGGGGGCCGCCTGACGCTGGAAACGAGGAACATCGAGCTCGACGGCAACTACAACGACCGCCACGGCCGCCTGAGAAGCGGCCCCCACGTCGTGCTCTCCGTCAGCGACACGGGCTCCGGCATGGACGCCGAAACCCAGTCGCACCTCTTCGAGCCGTTTTTCACGACCAAGGAGAAGGACAAGGGCACCGGCCTGGGCCTCGCGACCGTCTACGGGATCGTCAAGCAGAGCGGCGGAGACATCTGGGTCTACAGCGAGCCCGACCGGGGCACCGTCTTCAAGATCTACTTCCCGCGGCTGGAGGAGTCCCCGGAGCAGTCTGCGAAGCCGGCGGCACGAGTCGGCATCGTCAAGGGAACCGAGACCGTTCTGCTCGCGGAGGACTCGGACGTCGTGCGGCGTCTGCTGCGGGAGCTGCTGACCTCCAACGGCTACAAGCTGCTGGAGGCGCGCCATGGAGGCGAGGCGCTGGAAATCAGCCGGGGCTTCGAGGGGAAGATCGACCTGCTCGTGACCGACATGGTCATGCCCCAGATGAGCGGCCGGGAGCTGTCCTCCCACCTTCGCCCGAAACGTCCGGGCATGAAGGTTCTCTACATGTCGGGGTACACGGAGGACGCCATCGCCCGCCATGGCGTGCTGGAACCGGGGACGGCCTTCCTGGAAAAGCCCTTCACCCCGGACTCCCTGGCCAAGAAGGTCCGCGAGCTGCTGGATCAGAAGAATATTTAGCGTCCGGTGTCGTTCTCAGAATTTGCGAACCTCTTACAGCCGGGATAGAATTCACCCATGACTAGTCAGAAGAACCTGGAGTCGTTCCGCATCCTCTATGTCGAAGACGACCCCACCTCGGCGCGCCTGGTAAAGACGATCGCGGAGAAGGAAGGCTACGCCGTCGCCCTGGCCTCCAGCGAGAAGGAATGCCAGAAGCTGGTGGCCGAGGATCCCCCCGCCCTGTTCCTCCTCGACCTCACCCTTCCCGACGTCTCCGGCCTCGACCTGATGTCGCGCCTCAAGGAGAAACATCCGGGCATCCCCGCCATCGTCGTCACCGCCTCCGACTCCATCGCGGACGTCATCGGCGCGATGCAGCGCGGCGCCGTCGACTACATGACCAAGCCCGTGGACGCCCGGCGCATGCTGGTCTCCATCGCCAACGCCCTCAAGCTCAGCACCCAGCAGAACGAGATCGCGCGGCTCCGCGCCGACGTGTCGGACGCCTACTCCCCCGAGCAGCTGGTCGGAACCTCGTCCGCGATGGACCGCGTCCGCCAGCACATCCGCCGGGCGGCCACGAGCGAGGCCACCGTCCTGATCTTCGGCGAGAGCGGCACGGGCAAGGAACTGGTCGCCCGCGCCCTGCATGCCGTCGGGCCCCGCGTCGCCGGTCCCTTCGTCGACGTGAACAGCGCCGCGCTCGCGGAGACGCTGCTCGAAAGCGAGCTGTTCGGCCACGAGAAGGGCGCGTTCACCAGCGCGGTCGCCCGCCGCCGCGGCAAGTTCGAGCAGGCCGACGGGGGCACCATCTTCCTGGACGAAATCGGGGACATGCCCCTGGCCACCCAGGCGAAGATGCTGCGCGTCCTGCAGGAGCGCTCGTTCCAGCGCGTCGGCGGCGACGAGCGCATCAACGTCAACGTCCGCGTCATCTGCGCGACGAACCGGAACCTCGAGGACGATGCCCGGAAGGGGACGTTCCGGAAGGACCTGTTCTACCGCATCAACACGTTCGTGATCGAGATCCCGTCGCTGCGCGAACGCGTCGCGGACATCCCCGAGCTCGCGCGCCATTTCCTCGCCCGGACGAATCGCACGGAAAAGCGCGCGGTCCAGGGCATCTCCGCCCGCGCGATGGAGGCCCTCTGCAGCCACCCGTGGCCGGGCAACGTCCGCGAGCTGCAGCACGCCATCGAACGGGCGGTCCTGGTGTGCGACGGCGACGAGATCCAGCCCGACCACCTGCCCCCCGCGGTGCTGCGCGAGCAGGCCGCGCCGGCGCCCGCCGGGGAGGCCCAGGGGCTGATCGAAGCCGTCGAACGGATGGAACGGTCGATGATCCTGGCCGCCATGGACCGGAACGGCTGGGTCAAGGCCCGCGCCGCCCGCGTCCTCGGCGTCACCGAGCGCATCCTGGCCTACAAGATGAACAATCTCGGGATCGAGAAACCCCAGAGCGGGTCGGACGCCGGATGAGCGAGCCCAGCCCCGCGTCCGTCGCCCGGTCCGCGCGGATCCTCTATGCCGAGGACGACCCGGCCTCGGTGGTCCGCGTCCGCGGGGTGCTCCAGCCGGAGGGCTACCAGGTCGACCCGGTCGGGACCGGCCGCGACTTCGTCGAGAGCTGCACGGCCAATCCCCCCGATCTGGCCCTGCTGGACCTGACGCTGCCCGACGGCTCGGGCCTGGACTTTCTCAATGCGGTCCACAAGAGTCTTCCGGACCTCCCCATCATCATCATCACCGCGTCGGAATCCGTGCGCGACGCCGTGGCCGCCATCAAGTACGGCGCCCAGGATTTCCTGACCAAGCCGATCGATGCCCAGCGCCTCTCCGTCTCCGTGCGCAACGGCCTCCAGCTGAGTCAGCAGAAGGAGGAGATCGAGCGCCTGAAGATCGCCACCGGCGAGGGCTCCAGCAAGGTCGCGATCGACGACGTCCTCCGCGACCTGATCCTCCGGGGCGGGTCCGACCTGCACCTGAAGGCGGGACGGCCGCCGCTGATGCGCATCTCGAGCGATCTCGCCCCGAGCGAGTTTCCGGTGCTGTCCGAATCGGACGTCAACGCGATCATCCGCGCGGTGCTGGGTCGCGACGGAACGCGCATTCTCCACGAGGAGTACGAATACGACGCCTCCTACGAGCTGCCCGGCGTCGCCCGGTTCCGGGTGAACGCCTTCAAGCGCATGGGCCAGTTCGGGGCGGCCTTCCGGGCCATCCCCCTGAACATCCCCACCATCGACCTCATGGGCCTGCCGCCGGTGCTCAAGGATATCTGCAAAGTCCCGCAGGGGATGGTCCTCGTCACCGGCCCCACCGGCAGCGGCAAGTCGACCAGCCTGGCCGCGATGATCGACCATCTGAACCAGTCGCAACCCCTCCATATCGTCACCATCGAGGACCCGATCGAGTTCGTCTATACCGACCAGAAGTCGACCGTCACGCAGCGCCAGCTGGGCAGCGACGTCAAGTCCCTTCAGGAAGCCCTGCGGCGGGCGCTCCGGCAGGACCCGGACGTGATCCTCATGGGCGAAATGCGGGACCGGGAGACGATGGAGCTCGCGATGCACGCGGCCGAAACCGGGCACCTGGTCTTCTCCACGCTGCACACCAACGACGCGAAGCAGACTCTGGACCGCATCGTGGACGCCTTCCCCGCCGACGCCGCCCACCAGGTGCGGTCCATGATGGCCCTGACGCTTCAGGCCGTGATCAGCCAGCGGCTCGTGCGCCGGGCCGACGGCAAGGGGCGGATCGCCGCGGTGGAGGTCATGATCAATTCCCCCAACATCCGTGAGCTGATCGCGGAGGGCAAAACCACGCAGATCGAGAAGGCGATCGCCCAGTCCGGGGACTACTACAAGATGCAGACTTTCAACCAGGCTCTGGCGCGCTTGATCCAGTCGCGGACCATCACCGAGGAGGAGGGCCTCGGCGCCTCGACGAGTTCCAGTGACCTGAAGCTGATCCTGAAGGGCATCACGGGGGGATCCAGCACCACGATGAGGGCGGTGACGCTCCCCACGGCCCCGGGTTCGGCTCCGGCCCCCGCCACGCCGGCCGCGAGCCCTCCCCCCCCCAGGATCAACCGGGGATTCTGAGAAACTCCTTCAAATATGAAGCAAGACCCGACAGATCTGTCGCCCGGACGAAGGGGGCCGCCGGATGGCCGGAACGGTTTCCGTGGCACGCCAACTGCTCTGGGAGGGGCAGAGCTGGAAGGAAGGACCATGATGAAAACACTGCAGCGGATCCTGATGGTCGAGGACGAGCCGGACATCCAGGCGGTCGCCCGGGTGGCCCTGGAGGCCGTCGGCGGATTCACCGTCGAAATGTGCAGTTCCGGCCGGGAGGCGCTGGAGCAGGTGGGCAAATGTCAGCCCGATCTGATCCTGATGGACGTGATGATGCCCGGTCTGGACGGCCCGTCGACCCTGAAGCTGCTCCGGGAGAATCCGGAGACGGCGAAGTACCCCGTGATCTTCATGACGGCGAAGGTCCAGTCCCACGAGGTGAGCCGATACAAGGACATCGGCGGCCTGGGGGTGATCGCCAAACCGTTCGATCCGATGACCCTCGCGGCATCCGTCCGCACCCTTTGGGAGCAGAACCATGCCCGAGTCGGGTGACCGCGTCCAGGACGCGCTGGCGAAGCTCAAGCTCAAGTTCGCAGGCGACCTTCCCGCGAAAGTCGCCCGCGTCGAGGCGCAGACCGCCGCGTTCCTGGCCGAGCCCTGGAAGGAGCAGGTGTGCTCGGAAACCTACCGCCTGATCCACAGCCTGGCCGGAAGCGCCGGGACCTACGGACATTCGGAGCTGGGATCCACGGCCCGCGTCGCCGAGGGGCTCCTGAAGGGGAGCCTGGAATCGCGCCGGCCCCTGGGGGAACCGGAGAAGAAGGAGCTCTCCGCGGTCCTGGCGAAGATGAGGGAACTGGCGGCCGCGGCGGCGGCGGGATGAGGGTTCACAAGGGAGGCCTCGGTGCTCAGATGCGCCCTGCTGATCGGGTCCACGCTTCTCTTTCTCTCGCGCGCTCTTGCCGCACAGCAGGAGGAGGAAAAGCATCCGAAGAAGTCGGATCAGGATCTGTCCGACATGAGTCTCGAGGACCTCATGCGGGTCGAGATCATGTCGGTCTCCAAGAGCGAACACCCGCTGATGGACACCCCCGCGGCGGTCACCGTCATCCGCGCTGACGACCTCCGGCGGACCGGCGTCACGTCGATTCCCGAGGCTCTCCGGCTCGTCCCCGGACTCTCCGTGGCGCGTCTCAGCTCGAACAAGTGGGTCGTCGCCTCGCGCGGCTTCGCGGACCTCTTCTCCAACAAGCTCCTCGTCCTCATCGACGGCCGCAGCGTTTACAGCCCCCTCTTCTCGGGCGTCTTCTGGCCCGCCCAGCAGGTGGACCTCGAAGACGTGGACCGCATCGAAGTGATCCGCGGACCCGGGGCGACGGTCTGGGGCGCGAACGCCGTCAACGGCGTCATCAACATCATCACCAAGAAGGCCGCGGACACGCAGGGCGGCCGGGTCAGCGCCGGCGGCGGCACCCAGGAGCGCGCTTTCGGCTCCGCCCGCTGGGGCGGCAAGATCGGCGACGACCTCGCCTACCGCGTCTATGGTCTGTCCTTCAGCCGCGGGCCGGGCCAGGGGGTCGACGACAACTGGGACGGCACGCAGGGCGGGTTCCGCTTCGACTGGTGCCCCCGGCCCGCCGACTCCCTCACCTTCCAGGGGGATTTCTACAAGGTGCTGACCGACGGGAGCCAGACGCTGTTCAGCCCGACGGCGCCCTTCGCCACGGTGACCGATGATGCCACCGAATACAGCGGGGGCAACCTCGTCCTCCGATGGGAACACGAACTGGCCCCGGAGTCGAAGCTGCGGACGCAGTTCTATTACGACCATACGGAATACCGGCAGCCGGTGATCGAGGAGCGCCGGGATACGCTGGACTTCGACGTGCAGCACCAGATCAAGATCTTCGGCAGCCAGCAGCTGACGTTGGGGTTGGGGTATCGCTGGTCGGGGAGCAACACCGTGGGCACGTCCTCGGTCACGCTCAACGACTCCCACAAGGTGTCCGAGATCGCCGGCACGTTCATTCAGGATGAGATCACGATCCTGGAGAACCTCAAGCTGACGATCGGCTCGAAGTTCGAGTACAACAACTACACCGGCTTCGAAGTCGAGCCCGGCCTGCGGTTGTCGTGGAGACCGCACGAGAACCACTCCCTCTGGTTCTCGGTGGCCCGCGCGGTCCGCACGCCGTCCCAGGCGGACGACGATCTCGCCTTCGCCTACACGAACCTGCAGCCCTCGGCGCCGCTCCAGACCCTGATCGTCGCCAAGGGCTCGCATGATTTCGAATCGGAGGACATGACGGCCCTGGAGCTCGGCTACCGCGTCCAGCCGCATCCCTCGGTGACGCTCGACCTGGCGCTGTTCACCAATCTCTATGACGATCTCCGCACGTCGGAAGCGGGCGCGCCCGATCCCGTCACGGTTCCCGGCGTGGTGCTCCTTCCGCTGACCCTCGACAACCGGATGCGCGGCAAGACCTGGGGCGTCGAGCTGGCCGCCGCCTGGCAGATGATGGACGGCATCCGTCTCCAGGGAGGCTACACCTTCCTGCGCATGAATCTGGAGCTCGAACCCGGCAGCCAGGACCTCGGCTCGGATACCCAGGACCGCAACAGCCCGCGCAATCAGGCCTTCGTCCGAGGCTCCGTCGACCTCATCAAAGACGTCCACTTCGACGTGATCGGCCGCTATGTGAGCCGGCTGGAGGGACAGGGGGTGGACGGCTACGTCGAAATGGACGCGCGCATCGGCTGGAAGATCCTTCCCACGCTCGAGGCGGCGCTGGTCGGACAGAACCTTCTCCACGAATCCCATCTCGAGTCGGGCAACAGCTCGTTCTCGGACCAGGCCTCCAAGGTTCCGCGGGGCGTCTACGCATCATTGACGTGGAAGTTCTAGAGGAAGCAACGATCCCGTGAACGGCCGGAAGGGCGTGATTGCCGCAGGTCTCGCGGCGCTCCTCGTCGGGGCGCTTCGCGCGGAGACTCCGCCGCTTCAGGCCGCGGCGATGGCCCAGGATCCCCAGCCGGAGTCCGACATCAAGGCGGCCTTCCTGCCCAAATTTGCGATGTTCACCACCTGGCCGGAGTCGGTCTTCGCGGGCGCCGGCGACGAATTCCGCATCGGCGTCCTCGGTCCCGATTCCGCCCTGGAGCCGGTCGAGCGCGTGCTCCGGGGTATCAAGGTGGGAACACGGACCGTCAAGGTGCTCCGCGGCGCGACTGCAGCCGAGATCAAGGACTGCCCGCTGGTCTTCATCCACGCGTCCGAGAAGGAGCGCTTCGCCGAGCACCTGTTGGTGCTCCGGACCCTGCCCGTCCTGACCGTGGGCGAGTCGGAGGGCTTCGCCCAGGGCGGCGGCATCCTGAATTTCTACGTCGAGCAGAATCGCGTGAAGTTCGAGATCAATCCCGAGGCGGCCGCCCGGGCCGGACTCAAGGTGACGAAGCTCGTCGGGGTGGCCCCCCGGAAGGTGAAGGATCCATGAGCACTCCTTCCCGCGAGACGGCCGGCCGGACCACCCTGCGGAACCGCCTGCGGGGCCTGATCGTCCTCACGAGCGCGGTGGCTCTCGTCTGCTCGTCCGGCTCCTTCCTGGCCTACGACTACTTCAGCTCGCGGAACGCCTCCCAGAACCGCCTGCTCGTCCTCACGGAGGTGATGGCCACCCAGACCTCCCCCGCCCTGGCGTTCAACGACCCGAAGGTCGCCTCGGAAATCCTCGGCACCCTCAGCGCCGCCCCCCATATCGTCGGCGCCGCGGTCTACACCCGCAGCGGGGCCCTCTTCAACCGCTACCTCCGGGCCGACACCGCCGAGCAGTTCCTCCCCGCCTCCCCCGTTTCCGACGGCGCTCATTTCATCGACGGACAACTGGGTCTCGCACGCCCCATCCTGGTCGGCGGGGAGCGCCTGGGCACGATCTACCTCCGCTCGGACCTCGAGGACCTTCATCAGCGGCTTCGCCTCAACGCCCTTATTGTCCTGGGCACGCTCGTCGTCATCCTGATGCTGTCCTACGTCCTCTCCACGCGCATGATCGGCGCGATCAACGGGCCCATCGCCTCCCTCGTCGGGATCGTCCGCGCGGTCACCACCTCGCGCGACTATTCGCTGCGCGCGGACCGCAAGGGTCCCGAGGAGCTCGTGCTCCTGATCGACGGCATCAACGACATGTTCTCCCAGATCCAGGTCCGCGACGGCGCCCTGCAGCTCGCGAGGAACGAGCTCGAGAACCGCGTCAACGAGCGGACGGCCGAGCTCACCTTCGTGAACCAGGAGCTCTCGGCGGAAATCTCCGAACGCAAGAGGATGGAGGCATCGCTCCGCGAAAGCGAGGAACGCTACCGCCAGCTCGTCGAGCTGTCGCCCGATGCGATCATGCTGCACCGCGAGGGGAGGATCGTCTTCGTGAACGGCGCGGCCCTGCGGCTCTTCGGCGCCCGCTCCCCCGACGACCTGCTCAACCGCCCCCTCCTGGATCTCGTGGCCCCCGAGTATCACGAGGCCGTGCGCGCGCGCATCCGCAAGATCGCGGAGGAGAACCAGACGACCACTCCCATGGAACAGAAGCTGGTCCGCCTGGACGGAAGCTTCGTCGACGTCGAGGCCCAGGGAACCCCGTTCATCTACCAGGGCCGGCCCGCCGTTCAGGTCGTCATCCGCGACATCTCCAAGCGCAAGGAGATCGAGCGGATGAAGGACGAGTTCGTCTCCACCGTCAGCCATGAGCTGCGGACGCCGCTCACCTCGATCCAGGGCTCGCTCGGCCTGATCGCCAACGGCGTGATGGGGGCGATGCCCGTCGGCGCCCGGCCCCTGGTCGACATCGCCTATAAGAACTGCAGCCGGCTGGTGCTGCTGATCAACGACATCCTGGATTCCGAGAAGATCGCCGCCGGCAAGATGGTCTTCGCCTTCAAGGAGCAGGAGGTGATGCCGCTCCTCGAGCACGCCGTGGAGTCGAACCGGGCGTTCGGCGCCCCGTTCGGGGTGCGCTTCGAGATCGGCGCCGCGGTCCCGGGCGCGAAGGTCGAGATGGACCACGACCGGCTCATCCAGGTGCTCACGAACCTGCTGTCCAACGCCGCGAAGTTCTCCCCGAAGGGCGACGTCGTGACGATCTCCGCCGTCCGCGCGGGGTCCCGCATCCGGATCTCCGTGGGCGACCACGGCCCCGGCATTCCGCCTGAATTCTGCGACCGCATCTTCCAGAAATTCTCCCAGGCCGACTCCTCCGACCGCCGCGCCAAGGGCGGCACGGGCCTCGGCCTCAGCATCTCCAAGGCCATCGTCGAGAAGCACGGGGGCAGCATTTCGTTCGAGTCCGAAGTCGGCAAGGGCACGATTTTCAGCGTCGAGCTCCCCGAGAGGATTCCCCCGACGGCCCCGGCGCCCGCCGCCACCCCCCGCCCGCGCGTCCTCGTCTGCGACGACGAGCCCAACGTGTCCGAGATCATCCGCGTCGTCCTCGAGCGCGAAGGCTTCGACGTCGAGCTTACCGGCACCCTGGAGGAGACCCGGCAGGCGCTGCGGCGGCGCCGGCCCGACCTCCTGTCCCTCGATTTCATCCTCCCCGATGGAAACGGGGTAGAATTGCTCCGCGAGCTTCGAGGCAGCGACATGACGAAGACGCTCCCCGTGATCGTGGTCTCCCCGCTGGCCCAGTCGGCCCGGGAGATGGCGGGGCCCGGGCTGGGCCCCGTCGAATTCCTCGAGAAGCCCATCGATCTGCCCCGTCTCTCGGCGGCGGCCCGCGCCGCCATCCCCAAATCCCCGATATCATCGGAAGGAGTCCCGACGTGAGCGACGCGCCCAAGCCCCGGGTTCTTTGCGTGGACGACGACGGCGACATCCGCGACTGGCTGGAGGCCGTGCTCGGTGGCCACGGGTGGGATGTCGTCACCGCCGACGGCGGACTCTCGGCGCTTCTGGCCGCGCGCAAGCAGGTCTTCGACGTGATCCTGCTCGACGTGACGATGCCCGACCTGACGGGCTATGAAGTCTGCTCCCGGCTCCAGGACGAGCCGAAGACGGCGAACATCCCGGTCATCTTCGTCACCGCCCTGGGACAGGAGAGCGACAAGGTCAAGGCGTTCCAGGTCGGCGCAGCCGACTATCTGGTGAAGCCGATCCAGGAGAAAGAGCTCTACAGCATGGTCGACCTCCACCTCGTCACCAGCAAACGGTGGAAGGACCTCACGGGGCGGCACCCCGCCGTCCCGGTGTCGGACACGAAGATCGAAGCCGTCGGGACGCCGCGCTGGGACTCCCGCTTCCGGCCCTCGGAGTTCTCGCGCTTCAAGGAGTTCCTCGCGGGTCGGGTGAAGCTATCCGGCCAGGCGAAGACCGCCCTGGGGCGCATGACACCGGTCGAGCTCTATACCCACGCCTTGCAGCTCCAGGTGACCGAGCGCGTGATCGCCGAGTCGATGGCCCAGTTCCTCGCCCTGCCGTTCCGCGAGCAGGTCGACGCCAAGGCGGTCAAGCTGGGCGTGCTCCCGACGACCTTCTGCAAGACCAACTCGATCCTGCCCATCGTGAATGAAGGACCTGGGACCTCCTTCCTGCTCAGCAATCCCTTCAGCTGGGAGGTCCAGGAGGCCGTCAAGCGGGTCCTGCAGCGCAATGAGGCGCCGACCCTGATCCTCACCGAGCCCGCCGGCATCCAGAAGCTGCTGGCCCCGGCGTCGGGGTCGACCCCCGTTCCGTCCGCCGGCTCCGGACCGGCCGCCCCCGTCGGCCCTCCCCCCAAGAAGGTCTCCATGTCGGAGATCGAGGCGCGGCTGAAGGAGGAGTACGTCCCCATCCAGACCCCGCTCCAGTCCCGGGAAGTCAGCGCCAATGAGGAGTCCGCCCCCATCATCCAGCTCGTCAACAGCCTGATCGAGACCGCCTATATCCAGGGCGCCTCCGACATCCACATCGAGCCGGCCGAGGAGGAGGTCGTCATCCGCTACCGCGTCGACGGCGACATGCGCATCGCGAACCGGCTCAAGCCCGCCCGGCTGATCAACCCCATGGTCGCGCGCCTCAAGATCATGGCCAATCTCGACATCGCCGAGCACCGCATGCCACAGGACGGCCGAATCATTTTCAAGCAGTACACCCGCAGCGGCAATGACTTCGACCTGCGCCTCGCCATCGCCCCGATGAACTTCGGCGAGAAGGCCGTCATGCGCATCCTGGACAAGCAGAAGTCCGTCCTTCCCCTCGTCGACCTGGGCTTCTCCCCCCGCAACCTCGAACTGTACCGCGAGAAGATCGCCGCCCCCTACGGCATGGTCCTCCACGTCGGCCCCACCGGCTCGGGCAAGTCGATGACCCTCTATGCGGCGCTCAACGAGATCAAGAATCCGTCGATCAACATCCACACCGCCGAGGATCCGATCGAGTACACGCTGCCGGGGATCAACCAGCTGCAGGTCCATAAGGACATCGGGCTGACCTTCGCCCGCGCGCTCCGCAGCTTCCTCCGCCTCGACCCCGACGTCATCCTCGTCGGCGAAATCCGCGACCGGGAAACGGCCGACATCGCCATCGAGGCCTCGCTCACCGGCCACCTGCTCCTCTCGACGCTGCACACGAACGACGCGCCGTCGACGGTGACGCGCTTCGTCGAGATGGGCGTGGAGCCCTATTTGCTGAGTTCGTCGATCCTGGTCGTCTGCGCCCAGCGCCTGCTCCGGCGTCTCTGCAAGCACTGCAAGGAGACCTACGCGCCCGATGCGATGCAGCGGCAGTTCGTCGGCGCGCCGCCCAGCGGCGAGTGCCTCCTTTACCAGGCCAAGGGCTGCGAGAAGTGCAACGGCAGCGGCTACCGGGGGCGCGTCGGCATCCATGAAGTCCTCGCGCCGGACGACGAGTTCCGCGTGGCCGTCAACAGGCACGGCATCACTTCGGAGCAGCTCAAGCGGATCGCGGTCGAGAAAAACGGCATGACGACGCTCTTCTGGGATGCGATGGAGAAGGTCCGCGCGGGGCTCTGCTCGCTGCCGGACGCGATGTCGAACGTACGCCAGGACGAGTTCGATTCGCGGCCGAAGTGGATGCTCGAGGCGAACGGCTAGGGCCGGGAGCGCTCTTCCAGCAACTCGGTCTTCACCGACCGGTATTCCACTTCCAGGGTCGGCAGGACCACCGCCGCCCGCGTCCAGTCCGCCTCATGCCCGACGGTTTGAAGGTCCGCGCAGATGCGCGACATCGCCAGCGCCCCCAGGTTTCCGCAGCTTCCCTTCAGCGTATGCGCCGAGCGCGTGAACAGGGCCTCGTCTTTTGAGGCGAACGCCGCCCGCAGCTTCTCCAGGTGTCCGTCGGCCTCCTTCAGGAAGATATCGATGAGCTCGACCAGGAAGCTGGGCTCCCCGGGCGTCTGGAGGCCGCGGAGGTCGGCGATCACCTTGGGATTGATGGCGGGCATGCCCTCATTGTAGGGTGGTCGTGACGATTCTGCGCCGCAGAAATGTCATCCCCCGGTAAGCTCTGGAGGTGCGGCGACTCCTCCCCCTTCTCCTCCTCGTCCACGGCTGCTCGGCGCCGTCCGGGCTTCGCTGGGACGACCCCCGGGTGAAGGCCGCCGGCCCCGCCCCCGCGATCCTCGCCCGCGGCCCGACCTGGATCCGCTTTCGCGTCGAAAGGGAGTTCGCCCTCGAGGTGCCCGGGACGCGGACCATGGGCCTCTTCCCCGGCCTCGAATTCCTCGAAGGGACGGAGCCCTCGTCGAGCGACCGCGACGCGCGCGGACCGCTGGCCGACCGGCGACGGCCGGATCCGGCGAAGGTCACCGTCCCGCTGATGGCGGTCGAAGTCGACGGCACCCTCATCGCGCTGATGTGGAAGGACGGGGCGCGGCCGTATTTCGAGGCCCGGGAAACGACGCGGATGGGGCTGACCCCGCAGGGTGGCCCCGTGGAGGCGGTCCTCCTGATCGAGCCTGGAGCGACCGTGCTGGACGCCGTCCCGCGCTGGGCGGGGTTCTTCGGCGGACTCCCTGCTCCGGAGGCCTGGCCGAGGACCCTGGAGGAGGAGCTCGCGCTCTGCAAGGCGGGCTTCGCGTCGGTCGCCGCCGAGCGGGGCAAACACCGCCATGCGGCCGGCAAGGACTGGCCGTCGGACTGGACCCCGGGCTTCGGCGTGCTGCTGCACCTGCTCGGCGAGCCGGTGGACTGGTTCGACTACTCCGACCTCCTGTCGACCGTCAACTGCCATATCCTCAAATGGGAAGCGCCGTTCTACGCGGGCGAGCCGCGGACGGCCCTGAAACTGGTCGAGCGGATGAAGATCCTCGTCGACATGCGGAAGTCGTCGGACGGCGAATGGGGCTTCCATCCGATGAGCGCGGAGCAGCGGAAACTGGGCGAGGAGGGCGAAAGCGTGCTGGGCACCAGCGCGGAGAACGCCCTGAGGGTGGCCAAGGCCGCGAGGATCACGGGCGACCCGGACCTGAAGGCGGCGGCGCTCGACGCGCTCGCCCGGATGCGACGGCATCGCGTCCCCCGCGGGGGCCAGAACTGGGAGTGCCCGCTCCTGGAGCCCGACCTGATCGCGGCGGCTTTTGCCGTCGGCGCCTACGTCGAGGCCTATAAGCTGACCGGCGACCGCGCATGGCTGGCGGATGCGGCGCAATGGGCGAAGTCCGGCCTTCCCTTCCTGTATCTGTGGAGCCTTCCCGGCCGGAAGGGGATGCTGTATGGCTCGATCCCGGTCTTCGGCACGACCCAGTTCACGCACTCCTGGTTCGGGATACCGGTCCAGTGGAACGGTCTCGTCTACGCGTACTACCTGCGCAAGCTAGCACCGCTCGACCCGTCGTTCGACTGGCTGCGCGTGGCGGACGGGATCACGTCGAGCGCGGTGAACCAGCAGTACGCGGACGGCCCGTCCAAAGGGTGCTATCCCGACGCCCTCTACGACCAGTGCAGCCGCCGGGCGCCGCCCGACATCAACCCCGAGGACATCCTCGTCAACATCCTCACCTCGATCGGCAAGGACCCCGACCCCGACCTGATGCTGGCCCCCCCAAAATAACCCGGATACTTTGCGCCATCGGAAGATCGACGAACGGCGTTCTAACAGCTATAGTGACCCACCCCTTACGGAGGATTTGAACATGAACGGACTTCATTCCCGGCGCGACATCCTGAAGTGGGGCGGGGCGGCGGGCGCGATCGCCCTGGCCCGGCCGGTCTCTCTCCTGGCAATGCCCCTGCAGGACAAGAAGCACATCCCCGTCGGCCTCCAGCTGTATTCGGTCCGCGACGCCCTGAAGAAGGACTTCGAAGGGACCCTGAAGCAGGTTGCCGAGATGGGCTTCGAAGGAGTCGAGTTCGCCGGCGACTTCGGCAAGTACGGCAAGGACCCCGAGGGCCTGCGAAAGATCCTGGACGGTCTCAAGCTGAAGGCCGCGGGCACCCATACCGGGGCGGGCAACCTCGCGGGCGACAAGCTGAAGGAGACCGTCGCCTTCTACAAGGCGCTGGACTGCAAGTTCCTCATCGTCCCCGGCGACGGCCGCTACACCAAGTCCGACGCGACCAACAAGGAATACGCCGAGTTCCTGACGAAGACCGCCGAGGCCCTCAAGGCCGACGGCCTCTTCACCGGCCACCACAACCACACCCAGGAGTTCGCCGTCGAAAAGGAGAGCGGCAAGAGCTACTTCGACCTCTTCGCCGAGCGCACCAGCAAGGACGTGGTCCTCCAGCAGGACATGGGCCATACGATGGCCGCCAACATCGACCCGACCGCGATCGTGAAAAAGTACCCCGGCCGGATCAAGTCGACGCACATCAAGAACCGCCCCTCGAAGGCCAGCGGCAAGAAGCCCTTCGTCGGCGAGGACAACTTCGACTGGAAGGCCTACGTCACGGCCTGCTACGAGGTCGGCGGCACCGAGTGGTTCACCCTCGAGCAGGAGGAGTATCCGGACGGCAAGTCGTCCCTCGAATGTACCAGGATCTCGATGGACGGCTTCAAGGCCGTGCTCAAGGACCTCGGCCACTAGACCTGGACGCAGATCACTCCAAGGGCGCCGGGCGCGAAAGCCCGGCGCCCTTTTTTTTTCTCCGGAGGGTCCCCGTCACGCCCGCAGCGCCGGCGGCTCAAGGATTCGCGGGGCATTCGGAGGTTCCCATGATCCCTTATGTCCTTCCCGTTGGACTCTTCGTCGTCCTGGTCCTTCTCCGCCGCCGGAACCACACATTCGCCCGCATCCCGGTGGTGGACGCCGCGGCCTGGTCCTTGAGCGCCCTGCTGGTGGTCACCGGCATTTCGCACTTCAGCGGCCTGCGCGAGGAGCTGATCCGGATGGTGCCGCCCGACATCCAACGGCCGGATCGGATGGTGTCGCTCATCGGCTTCCTGGAACTGACGGGGGCGGCGGCCTTCGCCTGGCGTCCGACCCGGAACGCCGCCGGCGTCGCGCTGGCGCTGCTGTTCGTCGCCCTGCTACCGGCCAACATCTACGCCGCTCAAAACGGACTCACCCTGGGCGGCAAGCCCGTGACGCCTCTTTGGCTGCGCATCCCCGAGCAGATCCTGTTCATCGCTTTCGCCCTGACTCCGCTGACGGTGAAGATTCTGGGACCGCATCTGCGGCGCCCGAAACGCCCGGAGTCTCCGTCGCCCGAGGGTCACGGGGCGGCGCCCACCGCAACCTAGATCGACCCGTCGTCGTACCAGCGGTCGCTGAGCAGCGGGCCGGAGTGGCCCTGATGCGTCACCCTGACGCCGCAGTGCGCGGCGTAGCTCTCCACGAACTCGTCGAAGGCCTTGTCCAGCGCCAGCCCGTGGCGGTTGGTATACGTGCGGAACGTCAGCACGCCTTCGGGGGTCAGGGCGAGGAGACGTCGACCCACCACGTTCCCTCCGGGCTCGCGCGCCCAGAGGATGACCTTGTCGATGTCGATCGCATTCGACACCGCGCTCCACGCATTCGATCCGCGCAGCGACAGGCACGACGCGAACCCGTATTCCCCCATGAAGAGGATCTCGAAAGGGTCGGTCTCGACCGTCAGCAGGATCCGTCCTTCGAAGTCCGAATCCGGGGTCAGTTCGGCGATGCGGACGCGTTCGAGGTTCATGCCGACCTCCTCGAGCAGCGCCGGATCGGGCGGCTTCGGCGCGTCCTTTTCCTCCTCGCCCTCCTTCAGCTCCTTCTTCCGGACCGGCGTCATCAGCGTCTTGAGCGCCGTCGCCAGTTCCTCGGTGGTCTCCGCGGCGATTCCCCTCGCCCCCGCCTTCTCGAGCAGCGCGCGCGCCTGGGCGAGATCCGCCTTGATGCGGCGTCTCTTCTCCGCCAGCGCGTCCTTCGGCCGGTACTGGAACTCCTTGTCGAACGGCGCCCGCCAGCGCTCCAGCGTCGCCCCCGGATGGGCCTTCTTCACCTTCTCCGCCCATTCCAGCGCCGGCGGCTCCGTGCGCAGCCAGTCGTGCGGCCGGTGCGCGATCCGGTCCTCGATCAGCCGCTTCAGGTATTTCGTATTCTGCGGCATGCGCCCGATCGCCTGGAACCAGAGAAAAGCCGGGAGGATCTTGGGTTCGATCTCCTTCAGGTCCACGTCCCGCCCCAGCGCCTCCCGCAGGCGGTTCTGATAGAGCTCCATCCGGCTCCGCTCGACGGCGGCCACCGCGATCTGGATCGCCTCCGCTCGCAGCGCATCCCGCAGCTGCTTGACCAGATCCTTCCGCTCGCGCCGCAGCAGCGCGCGGGCCTCCTCGGAAAGCTGCGCCTCCCCGGCCGCGTCGTTGAGCGCTTTCACGTACTGCGGATCGTCCCAGAACGCGATCCTCCGGGCGATGGAGTGCCGGCGCTCCTCGAGCCGGCGCCGCCGCGTTCCGCCGGACTTCTTCGACGTATCCTCGATCGACTGAAGCTCGACGAGCGCGGCCCGTCTCCGGTCCGCGAACTCCTTCAGCGGCTGCAGGCGGGGCTCGGTGCCGAAGCGGGCGCCGAGGTCCAGGACGAGCCGGTAGAGATGGGCCAGGTCGGGATCCGCCTCCAGGAACTCCGCCCCCGGGGGGAACGGCCGCGCGGAGGGATATCCCGTATCGAGCTTCCGGAGGAACTCGCCATGTTCGGCGCCGGTGCGGCACAGGTAGTGCAGCTGGAACGCGCCCTCCAGGAACCGCTCGGCCGCCGCCGTCGAGACCGCGTTCTCGCCGGCGTTGTCGATGATGAACATGACGAAGTCCCACACGGGGGAGTACTTCTCGGACTCCTTGCCGCCGGGGATCGTGCGCCAGAGCACGATGTTCGCGGCGTAGCGCAGCGCCTCCAGGAGGACGTGCCGCCGCGCGCGCAGCTTCTGGCGGAACATGATCGCCATCAGCGCGCGCGCCCGGCGGGACCCGACCCGAAGCGGTTCCCGCAGCGTGTTCTCCAGCCCCGTCTTGATGTGCGCCGCCTCGGAGATCGCGATGATCCCCTCCATCTCCTCCATGCGGACGTGGGCGCGGTGCACCGGTTCCTGGGCGAGCGACTCGAAGAGCGCCAGGGTGCCTTCCCGCGTGAACTCGGGGCGGATCTTCACCAGCTCCCGGAAGAAGCCGAAGGCGCGATTCGTTGCGTGGGGGATGTTTTTCAGCGCGGCCTCCACTTGCGAGGGCCCGATCAGCTCCGGCCGCTTGTCCACGCAGTGCCACAGGAACTCGTAGGCCGGATACGCGTTCGCGGCAAAGCCGTCGCAGACGGCCCGGACCAGATCCGCCCGGATGAGCTGCGCGTCGCTGCCCTGGAAGTCGTAGCGCGCGTCATGAATCCCCTTCTCCGGATGGCGCTTCACCCCCGCGACATAAAGGTCCATCAGATCGCGCAGGCGGGCCGGATCGTGGTCGATCAGCTTGCGGAGGATCGACAGATAGCGGCCGGGCTCCGACGCCGCCATGTCCGAGAGCCGGTCGACCAGCGTCTCGTCGAAAAGCGCGGGCTTCGCCTTGACCGCGCGCTCGAAGAACTCCCAGGCCTTTTCCCGGTTGGCGGAGAAGTGGTCGAGGACGCACCCGACGAGGCCGACGGTCAGCAGCGCGGGGTCGTCGGAGGCCGAGAAGGCGGCGGCGTCGACCGCCTCGGACGGGTGCTCCGGGAAATGGCGGAGGACCCGGTCCAGGAGCTCGCCGCCGCGTTCCGGCCAGTGACCGGCGAGGCTGAGCATCGTCACGAAGTAGTCGCGCGGCTGGGTCGCGCGGCGGGGCTCGAAGCGGCCGAGGAACTCGGGGGTCACGATCGGCGAGCGGTACATGGCCGCCGCCTCCAGGATCCCCCAGGCGCCCTCCGTATTGCGGTCGAACCAGCGATCGGCGGCATCCAGCCACTCGGCGTCGAGCAGGAGGTTGTGCTCGTGAAGATGATAGCCCGCGGCGCCGAGCGCGGGCGCGGGGTGCTCGGGCAGCAGCTTCCGGAACAGGTCGATCATCCGGGCGCGCCGTTTCTCGTCCCGCGCGGCGAGATGGATGAGCAGGGAGAAGAAGGCGCCGGCCGAGTCGTCCAGATGCTTCGACGCCCAGTCGAGCGCGGCATCGTCGACCAGGTCCGGACTCTGGCGGGCCATGTCGCACATGCGGTTCACGACCTCGACGCCGGCTTCCGCATAGTACTCGTCGAGAGTCTTGAAGGGGGGCTGGCGGCGCTGGCGCAGGTGGGAGATCAGTTGCTCGTGGCTCATCCGTGCGAGCAATAATACCCTCCCCCGGCGTTATTTGGGATGGCGCGCCACGCAGGGACAGCGACTGCTGCAGGCGCAGCCCCGCGCCCAGTCCGGTGCGCAGCATTTCTGCGGGCAGGGGTCGTAGTGCATCCTCGTCCCTCCGATGCCGTAGTAGCCGGAGGAAACCTTTTCCCCGTCGACGCAGGGCTTGCTGCTGCATCCGGCGGTCGTGAGCGCGAGGAGCGCGGCGATCCAGAGCTTCATGGGCGGATCCTTTCAAGGCGTTCCACCCGGGAAGTGGGTCGGGGGGTCGATAAGTCGGCACGAATAATGGCGTGCCGGCGGATTTTCGGGCAGGATAAGGGCCGATGAAATCCATCGCGCTGGTGACGGCCCGGGAGGCGATCGGGCTCGACGAGGACATGGAGCCGTTGCGGGCGGCGCTGGAGGCGGAGGGGGCCGCTGCGGAGACGGTCGTCTGGGACGACCCGGCCGTCGACTGGAGCCGCTATTCGCTGGCCCTGCTCCGATCGACCTGGGACTATTCACGACGGCGGGACGAGTTCCTGGACTGGGCCCGCCGGGTTGAAGGCTCGGTCCGGCTGGCCAACACGGCCGCGATCGTCCGATGGAACACGGACAAGCACTATCTCGGGGAGCTGGCGCGCGCCGGCGTCCCCGTCGTGCCGACGCACTATATCGAGCCCGGCGGGGAGATCCGCTTCCCGTTCGACGGGGAGTTCGTCGTCAAGCCGACGGTCGGAGCGGGGTCGATCGACTGCCGGCGCCATCTCGAGAAGGGGGAGCAGGCCGCAGAGCATGTCCGTCGCATCCATGCCTCGGGCCGCAGCGCCCTGGTGCAGCCCTACCTGAAGCGGGTGGAGCGGAACGGGGAGACGGCGCTCGTCTTCTTCCGCGGCGAGTTCAGCCATGCGATCCGGAAGGGCCCGATGCTGGGGTCGTCCCAGGAGATCGTCGGCGGCCTCTTCCTCAAGGAGGACATCCGCCCGCGGGATCCCCTGGCCTGGGAGATCTCGGTCGGAATGCTGGCCCTGGGCCACGCGCCGGGCCCGATTCTCTATGCGCGCGTCGACGTCATCCCGGGAAACGATGCCATGCCCGTGCTCCTGGAGCTCGAGGCCACGGAGCCCTCCCTCTTCTTCGCGCAGGCCCCCGGCTCCGCTGCCCGCTACGCCCGCGCCATCCTCTCCTGGTAGTCTTCCCCCACAAACACGACTGGCTGTTTTGCGGGGCTCCCCCGCTATATACTCTCCCCGACATGTCCGCGCCCTCCGCCGACGAGCGCTACACCACCGGCATCCTGATCCGGCGGCTCACCCGCCTGGCCTGGCAGTTCCCGGGCGACTTCCTCCTCTCCCTCACCCTCAGCGTCAGCCTTCTCGCCCTGGGCCTGGTCGGCCTCCAGCTCCTGGGCCTCGTCATCGACGTGATCCGCCACGCCCTCGACCCCGCCCTGCCCGCCCCCGTATTCCCGCTGGGATGGCGGCCGCCGGAAGCCTGGACCGCGCTCAACACCGTCACCGCGCTGTCCTTCATCCTGGCCGCCCAGGCGCTGATCCGCGCCGTGCTCGCTTATGCCTACACCATGGTCACGGCCCGCCTGACCCAGGGCAGGATCGTCCCCGACCTCCGTTCGCGGCTCTATGCCCGGCTCCAGCACCTGAGCTTCAGCTTCTTCGACCGCCACGGCTCGCACTCGATCTTCAACCGCGTCACCGGCGACGTGCAGAACACGCGGCTCTTCGTCGACGGCGTCCTCCTCCAGGGCGGCGAGACCCTCCTGACCCTCTTCGCGTACGCGGTCTTCATGTGGAAGGTCCATCCCGCGCTGACCGCCGCCTGCCTCTCCGTCGCGTTCCCCCTCGCCGGGTTGACGCGGTACTACTCCGAGCGCCTCCGCCCCGGCTATCTCCGGAACCGCGAGCTCTCGGACAACCTCGTCCTCCTCCTCGGCGAAAGCGTCAAGGGGATGCAGACCGTCAAGGGCTTCTCCGCCGAGGCGCAGCAGGTCCGCCGCTTCGAGGAGGGCAACCGCCAGGTCTCGTCCCAGCAGCGCCGCATCTTCTGGGACCTTTCCCTCTTCGCCCCCAGCACGCAGCTGCTCTCCCAGCTGAGCCTCGTCATCCTCTTCGCCTACGGCGGCTGGCTCCACGTCCACGGCCGCATCGCCCTCGGCGGCGGCCTGGTCGTCTTCGCCGGCCTGCTCCAGCAGTTCACCGGCCACGTGGCGAACCTGTCGACGATCGCCAATTCCGTCCAGCAGAGCCTGGCCGCGGCGCGCCGCGTCTTCGAGGTGCTCGACACCGAGCCGGAAGTCCGCAGCCGCCCCGGCGCCCTCGTCCCGCCCCGCCTCCAGGGCCGGATCACGTTCGAAAACGTCTCCTTCGGATACGGGAGCGGACCGGCCGTGCTCGACGGCATCACGCTCGACGCCCAGCCGGGCCAGGTCATCGGCATCTTCGGCCTGACCGGCGCCGGCAAGAGCTCGCTGCTCAGCCTCATCCCGCGGCTGTATGACCCGCGCCAGGGTCGCATCTTCGCCGACGGGATCGACCTGAAGGACCTCGACCTCGACGCCTGCCGCCGTCAGATCGGCATCGTCTACCAGGAGACCTTCCTGTTCTCCAACACCGTCGCGGCGAACATCGCCTTCGGCCACTATAAGGCGACCCTGGACCAGATCCGCGCGGCGGCGAAGCTGGCGTCGGCCGACGAGTTCATCTCCGCCCTCCCGCAGGGCTACGACACCGTGCTCGGCGAATCGGGGGTCGACCTCTCCGGCGGTCAGCGCCAGCGCATCGCCCTGGCGCGGGCCCTGCTCCTCCAGCCGCCGATCCTGATCCTCGACGACCCCACCGCGTCCGTCGACGCGAAGACCGAGAACGAGATCGGGGGCGCCCTCCGCGAGGCCATGGCGGGGCGCACGACCTTCGTCGTCTCCGGCCGCCTCAGCCTCCTGCGCCGCGCGGACCTGATCCTGGTCCTCGAGAGCGGCAGGCTGACGCAGACCGGGACGCATGAGCAGCTGGCGCACCGGCCCGGGCCGTACCGCGAGACGGCCCTGCTCCAGATGATGGACCTCGACGGCCCGGAAGGGCGGGTCGCATGAACCCGGCCAGCGGCTCGTCCGTCCGCCGGGCGATCACCTATTATTCGGCGGAGGAGCGCGAGCGAGACCAGGCTCCCCTCTCGCTCTCGCTGATCCGGCGCATCCTGGGCTACACGCGTCCTTATGCCGCAAAGCGGAACGCCCTCTTCGTCCTGACCTTCCTCCGCGGCCTCCAGCTCCCCGCGCTGGCCTGGATGATCGGCTATGCGCTCAAGAACCCGATCACCCGCCGCGATCCCGCCGCCATCGCCTGGACCGCCGCCGGCTACCTGGTCCTCGCCCTCGTCACGATGTTCACCCTCCACTTCCGCTACCGCTTCGCCCTGGAGCTCGGCGAAGACGTGGTCCACGATCTGCGCTCGGAGCTCTTCGCGAAGCTCATGACCCTGCCGATGTCCTTCTTCAATCAGACGAAGTTCGGCCGCATCATCAGCCGGATGACGACGGACATCGACTCGATCCGCGCCGCCGTCCAGGACGTCGCGTTCGTCATGGTCGTCCAGGGCCTGCAGATGTCCGTCTCGGCGGCCCTCATGGTGTGGACCAACTGGAAGCTCTTCTCGCTGATGATCCTGCTCGCGCCGGCCATCTGGTGGGTGAACGCCCGATACCGCGCCGAGATGAGCCGGCGCATCCGCAAGGTCCAGGAGTCCTGGAGCCGGGTTTCCTCGACGCTGTCCGAATCGGTCAGCGGGATCCGGGTCACCCAGGCCTTCGTCCGCCAGGAGGTCAACGCCGTCTCGTTCCAGGAGCTCATCGACATCCACAGCGAGAACAACGTCGGCGTCGCGCAGGCCTCGGCGGTCTTCGTCCCGCTGCTCCAGCTCAAGAGCCAGCTCTTCCTCGGCGCCATGGCGCTCATCGGAGGATACGGCGCCCTGCAGTGGCACGGATGGATGGCCGTGCAGGTGGGCGACCTGGTCCAGTTCATCTTCCTCTCGAACCTCTTCTTCGAGCCGGTCCAGGTCATCGGAAACCAGCTCAACCAGGCGTTCACCGCGATGGCCGGGGCCGAGCGGGTGTTCCGGTTCTTCGACCAGCCGCCGGAATGGACCGACGCCCCGGGCGCGCGGCCCCTGCCGCCCGTCCGGGGAACGGTCGAGTTCGACGCGGTCCACTTCGAGTATCAGCCCGGCCGGCCGGTGCTCGAGGACGTCTCGTTCGCAGTCGAACCCGGGAAGACCGTCGCCCTCGTCGGCCATACGGGGAGCGGCAAGACGACGCTGGTCGCGCTGCTCCAGCGCCTGTACCGGCCCACGCGCGGCCGCGTGCTCGTCGACGGCATCGACCTCGAGGCCGCGACGTCGGCCTCCCTGCGCGCCCAGATGGGCAGCGTGCAGCAGAACAACTTCCTCTTCACGGGGACGGTGCTCGACAATATCCGCTTCGCGCGGTCTGAGGCGACGGAGGAGCAGGTCCGCGCGGCGCTGTCGGCGCTCGACTGCCTCGACCTGCTGGAGGCCCTGCCGGAGAAGCTGGCGACCCAGGTCGGCGAGCGAGGGACCGCCCTCTCCTTCGGCCAGCGCCAGCTGGTCTGCTTCGCGCGCGCCCTTCTGGTCGATCCGCGGATCGTCGTGCTCGACGAAGCCACGAGCGCGATCGATACGGTCACCGAGGCCCGGCTGCAGAAAGCGCTGGAGGTGCTGCTGCGCGGCCGGACGGCGTTCATCGTGGCGCACCGCCTGAGCACGATCCGGAACGCCGACCTGGTCCTGGTCCTCGACCGGGGCCGCATCGTCGAGCGCGGCACTCATGAAGCCCTGCTGGGGCAGGACGGCGTCTACGCCCGCCTCCACCAGGAGCTTTCCGGGACGGAGTCCGGCGACTGATCCCGACCCGGGAATCCCCTTTCTTTCACAGGCCCTTCCAGGAAGGGGCCTTCATGGTATAGTGCCCGTGGACAGGCTGTACCATCCCTGACCGGGAATAGAGGACGAGGCGGGCGCCGCTATTGCTCGCAGCGCATCAAAACCGGTCCCCGCCTCTCGTCCTCCCGGACGCGATCGTACGAGGAGTGACATGTCCCAGTCGTTGCGGATCCTGTTCGTCGAAGACTCCGACTTCGACGTCGACCTGGAAGCGACGGAGCTCCGCCGGGCGGGGCTCACGTTCACGTCGGAGCGCGTCGAATCGCGCGCGGCCCTTCTGGCGGCGCTGCGGGAACGCCGCCCCGACCTCATCATCTCCGACTATTCGCTGCCCGACATGGACGGCCTGAAGGCCCTCCAGATCGCGCGGGAGTTCGCCCCCGACATCCCGTTCATCTTCGTGTCCGGCACGATCGGCGAAGAGCGGGCGATTGAAAGTCTCAAGAGGGGCGCCACGGACTACGTCGTCAAGGACCGCCTGGGCAGCCTGATCTCGAAGGTGCAGCGGGCGATGAAGGAGGTCGAGGAGCGGATCGCGCACCGCCGCCTCGAGGAGCAGCTCCGCCAGTCCCAGAAGATGGAGGCGGTGGGCCGCCTCGCCGGCGGCATCGCCCACGATTTCAACAACCTTATTACGGTGATCAACGGCTATTCCCAGCTGATCCTCGACCGCGTCAAGGCCGGGGACCCGACCCGGCCGGACGCGGAGGAGATCCTCCGGGCCGGGGAGCGCGCGGCGGCGCTGACCCGCCAGCTGCTGGCGTTCAGCCGCAAGCAGATCCTGGCGCCGACGGTCCTCAACCTCAACCGCAGCGTGCTCGAGATGGAGCGGATGCTCCGGCGGCTGATCGGGGAGGATATCGAGCTCGTGGCCTCGCTCGAACCGCAGCTCGCCAGCGTGATGGCGGATCCGGGCCAGATCGAACAAGTGATCCTGAATCTCGCGGTGAACGCGCGGGACGCGATGCCCCACGGCGGAAAGCTGACGCTGGAGACGGCCAATGCGACCCTCGACGAGGGCTTCGTCGCGCTGCATCCCGGGGCCCAGCCGGGCCCCTGCGTCGTGCTGTCCGTCACGGACACGGGGGTGGGCATGGACGCGGAGGTCCTGTCCCACCTCTTCGAGCCCTTCTTCACGACCAAGGAGAAAGGCAAGGGCACGGGGCTGGGGCTGTCGACGATCTACGGCATCGTGAAGCAGAGCAACGGCACGATCTGGGTGAGCAGCGAGCCCGGCCGGGGGGCGACGTTCACGGTCTACCTTCCCCGCTTCGACACGGGCGCCCGCGGCAGCGCCGCGGCGGGCGGTCCGGCCGCCGTGCGCCCGGGAACGGAGGTCGTGCTCCTCGTGGAGGATTCGGAGGACGTCCGTCGCTTCATGGAGCAATTCCTGGCCCGGAGCGGCTACTCGGTCCTGCAGGCCGGAAGCGGCGACGAGGCCCTGAGGCGGGCGGAGGCCCACGCGGGCCCGATCCACCTGCTGCTGACCGACATCGTGCTCCCCGTGATGGGCGGGCGCGAGATCGCCCACCAGGTCCGGGCGCAGCGGCCGGGCATCAAGGTGTTGTATACGTCGGGCTATACGGACCGCAGCGGAGTCGAGAACGGGATCCTGGAGTCCGGCGTCGCCTTCCTCCAGAAGCCGTTCACCGCCGAGGAGCTGCTCCGGAAGATCCGGGAAACCCTGGACACCGCGCCCTGAGCGGTTGCCCCTACTTCCCCGCGGCCGCGCGTTCGAGCGTCGCGACGTCGATCTTCCCCATCTTCATCATCGCCTGCATCACGCGGCCGGATTTGGCCCGGTCCTTGCTCCCCAGCAGTTTCACCAGGACCCGGGGGACGATCTGCCACGAAACGCCGTAGCGGTCGACCAGCCACCCGCACTGCCCGGGATAAACGGGATCGCGCAACTGGTCCCAGAGCCGGTCGACCTCCTTCTGATCCTTGCAGTCGACGCTGAGGGAGATCGCGGGGGTGAACTTGTACTGCGGCCCGCCGTTGAGCGCCTGGAAGGTCTGGCCCTCGATGCGGAGGACGACCACCAGCGCGGTGCCCTTCGGAAAGGGCGCCCCTTCCCCGTAGCGGGAAACCGAAAGGATCTTCGAACGTTTGAAGATCTTCGTATAAAACTGGGCGGCCTCCTCGGCCTGGCCGTCGAACCAGAGGCACGGCGTGATTTTCTGCATGGCTGTTTCTCCTCGAGGGCTTTTACTGTAGCGGACGCGCCCCGGATGCGCCCGCCTTTTGCGACGCCATGAGAGAGTCGATCCGGACCCCGATATGACCGTCCCGCGCAAACCCCGTCTCAATACCGGGCAGATGGCCCGCATCGGCCGTGCCCTGGCCGAGCCCCGCCGCGTGCAGATGCTGGAGCAGATCGGCGCCTGCACGGACCCCATGGCCTGCGTCGACCTCCACCGCGCGCACCGGATCAGCGCCCCCACCCTCTCGCACCACCTCAAGGACCTCGAGGCGGCGGGCCTGATCCGCATCGAACGCGTCGGCAAGTTCGCGCAACTCTCCCTCCGGCGCGAGGTCCTCCAGGCGTACCTCGCCCGCCTCGCGACGCTCTGAATTCCGCCGACCGGGAATAAGCCTTCCCCCGGCCCGTTACTTAGACAATTGTCTAAGTGTTGGAACGAGTAAAGGAGGAGAAGCCATGGGCAAGCTGAGCGGGAAGACGGCGGTCGTGACCGGGGCGTCCAAGGGCATCGGCGCGGAGATCGCACGGAGCCTCGGCGCCGAGGGCGCCGCGGTCGTGGTCAATTACGCGGGGGACAAGGCCGGCGCGGAGCGCGTCGTCGCCGACATCGTGAAGCGCGACGGCCGCGCCATCGCCGTGCAGGGCGACGTCTCCAAAGCCGCCGACGTCCGCCGCCTCTTCGAGGAGACGAAGAAGGCCTTCGGCCAGGTCGACGTCCTCGTCAACAACGCGGGCGTCTATCTCTTCGAGCCGATCGAGGTCGCCACGGAGGCCGAGTTCCACCGGCAGTTCGGCGTCAACGTCCTGGGGCCGATCCTCACGATCCGCGAGGCCCTCAAGGTCGTCAATCCGGCCGGCGCGAGCATCATCAACATCAGCTCGGTCGCCAGCGAGTTCGGCGTGCCCGGCTCGGCCGTCTACGCGGCGACGAAGGGCGCGGTCGACAGCCTGACGCTGGTGCTGACCAACGAACTCGGACCGCGGAAGATCCGGGTCAACACGCTGTCCCCGGGGGTCGTGGTGACCGAGGGCACGCACGCGATGGGCATGATCGGCAGCGACATGGAGAAACAGATCGTCGCGCAGACGCCGCTGGGCCGGGTCGGACAACCGGCCGACATCGCCCGCGTCGCCGTCTTCCTGGCCTCCGACGACTCGGCCTGGGTCAGCGGCCAGCGGATCGAGGTCTCGGGGGGCCTGCACTGAGCGTATCCCAGGCGGGTAGGGGCGGGAGCCTGTTTCTCAGCGCAAAGACGACGCCCCCCAGAAGAGGCTCCGACGGACTGATCTGAAGATCTTCCTTTAGGGTCTCGGCGCCCTTTGTGTCTTTGTGTGGCATCCGGTGCCGATGGCGCGCGCCGTTCGCGTGGGGCATCATGACCAGCGAACGACATGCGCGAGCTCGAAACGACGCTGGGGGGGTGATCAGGAGAACTTCCCGGAGACGGTCTGGTCGTCGCTCCTCGGAACCGAGGGGCCGCTCACCCCCGCGCGGGAGGCCGCGCTCGGCCAGCTCGTCTCCCTCTACTGACGGCCGGTCTACAAGTACATCCGCACCGCCGGCGGAGCCACCATCGAGGACGCCAAGGTCTGGAGCGTCCATCGCCGGGCGGCTGCGGCGGAGCTGGAACGGCAGCAGCGGGAGATCGAGCAGCTGGAGGCGACACTGCGCGCCCGGGCCCGCGCCCGTCCCTGCGCCTTCGGCGCCCCCCTCCCCGGTGACGTGAAGGCCTGTTACGACGCCGCCTTCGCAATCCTCGAGCGCATGACCGGCGGGGAGCTCGAGTCCATTCCGGAGATGGCGGGTCCCCTGTCCGAGCCGGACGATCGGGTCGTGGCCGTGGTGCTGGCCCGCGCGCGAGCACGTCGCCAGGATCCGACAGGAACCTTCCTACCCGCCCCTTCCCCCCGGGACGACGATTCCCGAGGGGACGATCCGGGCCTGCTCGATCGACGGGACTCCCGCCGTCCTGGTCCGCGTCGGAGATCAGCTGCGCCGTCGCCCTGCGACGTGCCCCCCCCTACGGGCGGCCCGATGGCGCTGGGCCGCATCGAGGACGACTGCATCGCCTGCCCATGGCATGGAGCCCGGTTCAACCTGGCGACCGGCAGGAGGATGGCTTGAGCGGAGTGCGCGGATCTCGAAGTGCGACCGGACCCGCGGGCTACGGATACCACTTCGCGCGGACGTCGACCGTGACCGTTTTGGTCGAGACGTTGTTCTGCGCGTCCCGGCATTCCACCAGGAGCGAATAGCGGCGGAGGACGCTGAAGCGCTCGGCGCGCAGCTGCACGGTCAGATTGCCCGTGATGTTCCAATCCGGCGAGGCGTCGCCCGGCTGCGGGCCGGGGTCCGCCTCCGTACTGGTCACCGACAGGATCTTCGTCACCGGCGCCGGGTCCCCGTTGTCGCTGACCGTCGCCGACACCGTCACCGGCACCATCGTCCCGTTCGACGGACGCAGCACCGCGGGGCTCACGCTCAGCGCGCTGATGACCGGCGCCGTCGTATCGGTGACCGTCACCGTCACGAAGCTGTCGTTGAAGAGCCCCAGCGAATCGGTCACCCGCAGCCGCAGCGTGTGCACGCCGACCGGGAGCGAGATCGTGGGCTGGGCCCCGGTCGCCAGCGGCGTCGGGTTGGGGTCTTCGAACCACTGATACGTCGAGATGTTGTTCTCGGCGTCCGTCGAGGCCGAGCCGTTCAGCGTCACGGACGTGCCGGACGACGCGTTGGCCTCGAGCGATTGCGTGGTGCCCGCGTTCGCGACGGGGGCTGTATTCGCGTCGATCCGGATCATCTTCGCGACCGACGGGACGCCGTCGGTGTTCAGGATGAAGAGCATATAGTAGCCGGGGGGACAGATGTTCGGATCGGGCGGGGCGGTGACTGAGAGTCCGCCGGGCCCGGGCCCGAAGGCCGGCCGGCAGATCCGCTGGTCCATGTTGAGCGAGTGCGTCATGGAGCCCAGCCGGATCAGGTGGACCTTCGCGATCGAGGCCGCGTCGGGCGTCGTCACCGGGAAGGCCTGGCCCCAGGCGACCAGCGACGGCGCGGCCGTGATCGTCGGCCGCGCGCTCTTGAACAGGTAGGGCGGCGAGTAGATCTCGGCATTGTACTGGTCCAGACCGGGGCCGCCCGGCGGATGGCCGCCCCCCTGCGACAGGATGCGGCCGTCGGGCAGCAGGATCGTCTCCGAGTGGTAAAGGCGCTCCTTCGCCGCCGACGCGACGGTGGTGAAGGTTTCGGCGACCGGGTCCCAGATCTCCGCGGCGAAGACCGATCCGGTGGAGTCGTTGAAGCCCGGGGACGTCGTGCCGCCCGTGACGAGGATCTGGCCGTCGGCCATGATCACGCCGCAGACCTGGCGCCGGGCGAAGGCCATCGGCGCCAACGCCCGCCACGCCGGCACGGGGGCGTTCAGGTCGATGACTTCCGCCGACGCCGTCGGCGTGCCGCCCCCGAGCAGCAGCACCTTGCCGGTGTCATAGAGGATCGACGTCCCGTAATCGCGGGTGACTCCCGAGGTCGTCGACCCGACCGTCGTCCAGGCGCCCAGGCCCGACGTGTCGAGGTATCGCGTGAGGGGATCGGGACCCGACATGAAGACCTTGCCGTTCGGGGCGAGGTGCATCATCGGATAGAGCGGCAGGACCAGGGTCGCGCTGGTGAGGCTGCGCCAGGTGCCCGTTCCCGCCTGGTAGACCTGCGGGAGATCGTTGGCGGTCCCCGGAACGACGCTGCCCGAAGCCACCAGGACGTCGCCCGTGGGCAGGATCGCCGCACAGGGATACCAGCGGCCGGCGTTCATGTCCGCCTGCCGCGTCCAGATGTCGTTCACCGCGTCGTACGTATGGGCCATGATCAGGCCGTAGCCGTCCATCCCGTTGTGCCCGCCCGCCACGAAGAGGGTGCCGTCGCGGAGGAAGACGTGGCCGCTGCAGAACAGCTCCAGCAGCGGGTGCCCGGATTTCACGATGTTCGTCATCCCGGGATCCCCCACGGGATCCCAGATCCGGGGATTGATCTCGTCGTCGGCCGCCGCGCCCGTGGAGATGTGGCGGTCCCAGAAGATCACCTTCCCGGTGGGCAGCAGATGGCTGTGGATGGGGATGATCGGGAGGCTCATCACGCCGCTCCACTGGCCCACGGTCTCCGGGCCCGGAGGGGGCTGCGCCGCGGGGGTGGTGGTCAGGAGCGCGACGATCGCGCAGGCCAGGAGACGCGTCTTCATCGCCACAACCCCTCGATGCGCCACCGGCCCCCGCCCGTGGAGGCATCCGACCCGACGACATACAGCACGCCGCCCAGGAAGAGCACGTCGAGGGGCCGGTCGTCGCCGCCCGACGGATTGATCGTCCGGATGCCGGCCGTGCCGAAGGAGGCGACGAGCGAAAAGTCCGACGTCAGCCGCTTCTCGATCCTCCAGCGCGGATCCGTGGAATTGTCGACGCAGGCGACGTAGAGCGCGCCCCCGCCGATCGCCAGGTGCCGCGCGGGGAGTTCGCCGCTCGGATCGACCGCTCCCGTCGCGCTGAGCGTGCCGAGCACGGCTCCCGTCGTCAGGTCCAGCTTGTCCAGGCGCGGCGAGAACACGCCCGTCGAAAAGCCCGTCTCGACCCGCGAGTAGACGTAGAGCGCGATGCCGTCGCTGACGCAGTCCTCCGCCAGGTCGTCGCCCGGGCCGGGGTCGATCGTCAGGGAGCCGCCGGACCCGAACCCGCTGACGAGGGCGCCCGTCGACAGCTGCCGCTTCTCGAGGCGGATCCGGCTGTTCGAGCTGAGACCGCCGTCGGCCTGCTCGACGCCGACCAGCCACATCGAGGTCGCATCGAGCGTCATCCCGAAGCAGCCATCGATCGAGCCGCTGGAGACACTCACGGCGGAGAAGCCGCCGATCGCGGCGCCGGTCGTCTTGTCGCGCTTTTCCACCCGCCAGTGCGACACGGTCGGGGACGTGGGCTCGGGACCCGCCATATAGAGGGCGGCGCCGTCGACGGCCGCCGTCCACACCAGAGGGATGCCGTCGCCGACCGCGCCCGCGGGGCCCGTGAGGATGCCGGCGGCGCCGAAGCCGGCGACCGGCGCGCCGCTCGTCGCATCGAACTTGCGCACCTCGACCAGGAAGCTGCCGGAGCCGGCCGCGCTTTCCCGCAGGCCGACCACGAAGATCGACGCGCCGTCGACCAGGACCTTCACGGGGAGATCGAAGCCGGGGCCGGGATTGAAGACCAGCGAGCCCGCGGCGCCGAACGCCGTCACCGCGGCGCCGGTCCGCGCGTCGCGCTTCTCGACGCGCCAGGAAAGATCCGACTGGGGCACGACGTTGAGGTCGAGATTGTCGAAGCCCAGGACGAAGAGCGCGGCACCGTCGGTGGCGATCGACCGCGCCGCGTCGGCCTTCAGGGTCCCGTCGATCGTCACCGGGAAGCCGCCGCCGATCGAGCTGCCGGAGCTGAGCCCGCTGTTGTCGACGTTGAAATTCGCCGTGGCTCCCGGGACGCCCGCGGACCCGTCGTTGGGCGTGACGCGAAGCCGGACGGCCGCGTTCCCGACCGCCAGGGCCGCCCCGTCGACGAAGGAGTTCCAGACGAAGCCGTGCGCAGAACCGCCGGGGGAGGCGGAGAGCCCCGTCAGGGCGCCGCTGCCCGGGCCGGGCGTCGCCGTCGCGTAACTGCCCCCGCCGTTCAGCGAGAACTCGACCAGCACCGAGCACGGGTCGCTTTCCGCGTCGGTCAGCGTGAAGGTCACCGCGATATTGCCGCTCGAGATGCCGCCGGGGGCCGTGATCGACGCGGACGGCGGCGTGAAGGGCCGGTTGCTCACGCTGAAGGTGCCGCTCGTGCCCGCGGTCCCCGCCGACGGGTCGGACGGGGTCACTCGGAACTTGACGCTCGCCGGGGTCAGGCCGGTCGCGACGCCGTCGGCCCCGCTGTTCCAGCCGAACGTATGGGCGGTTCCGCCGGGCGACGACGTGAGCCCCGCGACGCCGTTGCCTCCTGTTCCCTGCGTGGCGGGGCTGAAGGTCGCGCCGCCGTCGAGGGAGAACTGCGCGACGATCGTACAGGGGTCATTCTCCGCGTCGGTCAGGGTGTACGAGATCAGGATATTGCCGCTTTGGAGTCCTGCCGGCGTGGTGACGGACGCGGTCGGGGTTGTGAACGGACGGTTGCTCACGCTGAAGGTGCCGGTCGTGGCCGCCGTCCCCGCCGACGGATCGAAGGGGGTCACGCGGAACTTCACGCTCGCGGGGGTGAGCCCGGTCGCGACGCCGTCAGCCACGCTGTTCCAGACGAACGTATGGGCGGTGCCGGCGCCGGTCGACGACGTCAGCGACGAGAGGCCGTCGCCGCCCGCTCCGGCGGTCGCGGGGTTGAACGTCGTTCCGCCGTCGAGCGAGTACGCCGCGACGATCGAGCAGGGGTCGCTCTCCGCGTCGATCAGCTTATAGCTGAGGGTGATCTGGCCGCTTTGCGTCCCGGCGGGCGTCGTGATCGTCGCGCCCGGCGGCGTGAAGGGTCGGTTGCTGACGGTGAAGGCGCCGGTCGTGGCCGCAGTTCCCGCCGACGGATCGGAGGGGGTCACGCGGAACTTCACGCCGGCCGGGATGAGCCCGGTCGCGACGCCGTCGACCAGGCTGTTCCAGACGAACGTATGGGAGGTGCCGGCACCGGTCGAGGACGCGAGGGCGACGACGCCGTCGCCTCCCGCTCCGGCGGTTGCGGGGTTGAACGTCGTTCCGCCGTCGAGCGAGTACGCCGCGACGATCGAGCAGGAGTCGCTTTCCGCGTCGATCAGTTTGTAGCTGAGGGTGACCAGGCTGCTCTGGGTGCCGGCGGGCGTCGCGATCGTCGCGCTCGGCGGCGTGAAGGGGCGGTTGCTGACGCTGAAGGCGCCGGTCGTGCCTGCGGTCCCGGTCGACGGATCGAAGGGGGACACTCGGAACCGGACGCTCGCGGGGCTGAGGCCGGCGGCGACGCCGTCGGCGACGCTGTTCCAGACAAACGTATGGGCGGTGCCGGCGCCGGTCGACGACGCGAGGGCCAGGACGCCGTCGCCGCCGACCCCGGCGGTCGCCGGGTTGAAGGTTGCGCCTCCGTCGAGGGAGAACGCGGCGACGATCGAGCAGGGATCGCTTTCGGCGTCGATCAGTTTATAGCTGAGGGGGACCAGGCCGCTCTGCGTGCCGACGGGGGTCGTGAGGGTCGCGGTCGGGGGCGTGAACAGCCGGTTGACGACGTTGAACGGAGGGGTGGTCCCGCTGGTCCCGGCGACCGCGTCGGAGGGGACGATGCGGATTTCGGCGGAGCTGACGGCGGTCAGACCGACGTTGTTCGCGACCGAATCCCAGACGAAGGTATGGACGGTCCCGAGGCCGGGGGAGGAGGAGAGGCCGGCGACGCCGTCGCCGCCCGGTCCGGCGCTGGCCGGAACAAAGGTGGCTCCTCCGTCGAGGGAGTACGCCACGGCGACGCTGCAGGGGTCGCTCTCGTCGTCGGCGATGCGGTAGGTGAGGACGACATTGCCGGTCTGCAGGCCGACGGGGGTGGCGAGGGTGGCGGTGGGACTGGAGGCGGGGGGTCCGCCGCCCCCGGCGGCATTTCCGCTGCCGTTACAAGCGGGAATCAGCGCAGCGGCGGCCAGCAGCAGGCCGCCCCGAAGGATACACAATTTCACCGGTCGCCCTCGCGTTGCTATTCTATTCGCAGCCCACGGTTTTTCAACGGAAGAATGCTCATTTCAGGGGTGAGATCGCGTGGATTCAGGGGGGAGGCGCACCCCCACAATCCCCTCTCCACGATAGACTTTGAGCACCCCTGGCGTGCCCAAGGGACCCCGAGATTTGAACTCGCGACTACTTGCCTATGAAGCGAGAGTCCCACCCGGTCCCGTCTTTCCGTCTGTTCGGGGTCCCGAAAACAGCCATAATCGAGAACCGGTAACAATTGTTAGACAAATCGCAAGCCACCGGAGGTCTTTTCGCTGTGGAGGAGAGCGATCTTGCCCGGCTCTTTGACGGCTGGGCTTCCCGTCTCCTGGCGTATATGACAACGATCACGAAGGACCGCGCGCTCGCAGAGGACGCCCTGCAAAACCTCTTCGTTAAGCTTGCAACATCGCGCCCCGACCTTCGCCAACCAGAGGTATACCTCTTCCGCGCGGCCCGGAATGAAGCCCTTCGGATGGCTCGTCGGCGTCCGGCGAACATCTGCGACTTTTCCCAGCTCGTCGATCCCCGCGACCCGGGCGCGCACTCGGCGGACGTCGAAGGAGTCGCTAACGCGTTGAATGGCCTCCCCCCGGAACAGCTTGAGGTGGTCCTCCTCCACGTATTCGAAGGGCTTACCTTTCATCAGACCGGCCTCGTGCTCTCTATTTCGCCGGATACCGCTGCGTCCCGCTACCGCTACGCCTTAGACAAGCTGAAGGAGCTTTTGTGAATCCTGATCCAGAGTCGGTGCTGAATCGATTCCGCCTGAAGGCCCCGATCTCGGCCATCCGGGACCGCGTGCTCGGCGCGGCCCGGCGGGAGTCGCGAGAACGAGGGCTATTCCGGTTGACCTGGGCCCTGGCCGTCGCGGTGATCGTGATCTGCGCGTCGATCAATACGACTCTTGAGTTTCCGTCACCGCCGGAGACTCCTTCACCTGAGGTCGAATCCGCGCGGCTTCTGGCCGAGGCAGTCGATGCGAAAGCGGCAGAACAGCGGTTCCGTGTGGCGTTGGCGCCCGCACGTCGGTAGTGGATTGGAGTGATTTCGATGGAACGCCTAAAACGGTGGGTCCGACGGGCGGGATGGGCGGCGGCGCTCCTCCTGATCATCACGACGCTGGCTTGGACGGCGACGAACTGGGTCGCCACCCGGCGACTCAAGTCGGCGATCGAGGAATGGCGCGCCCAGGGCTACGAAGTCACCGGATCTCTCCTCGCGCCTCCTCCCGTCTCTCCCAAAGACAACGCAGCCCGCTATTTCGACGCGGCATTCGCGCTCTTCCTTCCCCCGGATGAGAACGCCCAGCGGGCGCTGTCTCGTCTCCAGGCGGACGATACTCAACCGACGCCTGAGGAATGGGATGCGATTCGGGCCTGGATCGATTCCAATGCCCCCGCCCTCGAACTCGTCCGCCAGGGCGGACTGCTGCCCAAGTGCCGTTACAACTGGGATTACGATAGCGGACTTCGCATGCGGGTGCCGCAGCTGACTTCCTTCTACAAGACCTTCGAGGCTCTGGCCTGGCGTGCTCGCCTTGACGCGGGTTCCGGCAACTTTGAGCATGCAACCGATGCCATTCGCTCCGCCCTGGCCCTGGCCAGATCGTTCGAAAAGACCCCCCTGCTTGTGACTGGACTCGTGGGCGTCGCAGTCAAGCGCCGCATCACCGAAGCGACCGGGCAATGCATCTCTTCCACCACGTCGCTCGCGGATCTTCAGAGATTGAAGGAACTCCTTCCCGATGAATCGTCGATCCTGAAGGACCTTGGGCACGCGTTGCGCGGAGAGGTCGTCTTCACGATCGACCAGGTCACCTGGGCTACGGATCGAATTCAAGAGGCGTCTGAAGCTCCGGCGCTACCCTGGGGCTTTGCCACCCCCTTTCTCCGCCTCGATGAAGCCTCTCATCTGCGTCGAATGATCGCCCTTCTCAAGCTCTGCGCCGAACCTCCCGACCGTGCTTTGGCGGAAGCCCTCAGGATGAAACAAGAAGTGTCGAACGAATGGACTTCGCCGTTCGGCAGCGGCGTTTTTCCAGCGATGGTCGAGGCCTTCCGCAGCGCCTCTAACCTCCAGAAGTACAGCGCGATGACCCGTGCCGGTCTCCAGTTGGAGATCGCAAGGCTGACCTCCGGGTCCTATCCGGAGAAATCCGATGTGCTCGATCCTACTACGGGTCGGCCATTTACCTTGGATCTCAAGGCGGGTCTTCTTCGGAGCGAGCCCGCAAGCCCCGGTCAATACGTGCCGAAATGGCACCTACGGCATCCGTAAGCAGGCCCGGCGTCTTTCCATGAACCCTCAGGGCTACAGGCGGTTTGAGCGGGTAGTCCCTCGGAGCAGAACCAGCACTTCGTCAAGCAGTTGAACGCCAACGAATTGCGCAGCTGCTCAAAAACCTACTTGGCCTTCTCGAGCGCCGTGAGTTCGGCTGATGCGCTACGGTACTCGGCGAAAGTCTTCACGCCCGTGTCGAGGCACTGCTGGAAGTACTCCTTTGCCTTGTCCTTGTCGCCGTCGATGAGGCTGCGCGAGCCCACGTAGAAGGTCGCCTCGCACTTCCGTTCGCCATCGGTCTTGGCGTTCTCCGATTCGGCCGCCTTGAGGAATTCGGCCTCCGGCAGTTCTCCGATGAGGAAGCGCATGATCTTCCTCGGCCAGTCGTCGGCTTTCCGGCCCTTCAGGAACTGCGCCAGTTCGCGGGTGGCGGCGTCGCGCTCCCCGAGTCGCGCGCGGATGAGCCAGATCCGAAGCTGGGGGTAGTCCTTCACCGCGGGATTCAGGTCGCACGCCTTTCGGAAGTCGGGGAGCGCGCCGGCCCACGATTGCTGGTCGTAGAGCACGTAACCGCGATTGCGATAAGCTTCGCCGTTCTTGGGGTTGAGTTTGATGCCCTTCGTGAGGTCGGTGAGGGCGCCCTCAAGATCGTTCTTGTCATACTTCGCAATGCCGCGGTTGGCGTAGGCGAAGTCATGCTTGGGGTTGAGTTCGACGGCCTTCGTGAAGTCGGCGATGGCGCCGTCAAGATCACCCTGCGCCATCTTCACATGGCCGCGGCAGTTGTAGGAGTCGGAATCCTTGGGCCTGAGTTCGATCGCCTTCGTGGCGTCGGCGAGGGCGCTGTCGAGGTCGCCCTTGGCCCTCTTCGCAAGAGCACGATTAAAGTAGGCGGAAGCGTGCTTGGGATTGAGCGCGATCGCCTTCGTGTAGTCGGCGATGGCGCCGTCCATGTCGCCCTTGTCAAACTTCTGATCGCCGGATTGGTAGTAACTGTCGGCGGACTGCGGCCCAGGCGCTGCGAGCGACAGAATAGCGATAAGCGCGAGAACCATGCGTCCTCCCCGAATAACTCGCTCTCGGCTCTGCGAACCCGGACCGCCCAAAGGCCCAAGGACTTGGGGCAATAATCGGGCAACAGCCTGAAATAAACAAGGGCTTGGAGGTTTGTCACCCCCAAGCCCTTGGTTTTAAGGCTAATTGGTCGCCCATCAGTTACCCGTCGCGAACAATTATCCCCCCTCCCGGCGTACGCTGAAAGCCGTTACCCCCTACCATACCCGGCTGGTCAACCAGCGGAAGGAACTGGTGTTTGCGGAAAAGCCAGCGGCCCTTAGGCACCTGGGGTCCCTGAACAAGAAGGTTCTGAAGCAGTACCAGACCCTCCTCAAGCGGGAACGGACACCCCTTGAGGAGGCGGGATTTTATGTCCAGCAGATGGAATCCAGGGGGCTCAAGAGCCTGGCGTCGTTGGCCAGGCTGCTCGGGTTGCCCAAGAAGCGGGTCACCCGGCATGTCCAACTCCTAGGCCTTCCAGAGCCCATCAAGCGGTTCCTTACCGAACACCGGACACCGGAGTACATCCGGTACTTCAGCGAAGGGAGGCTCCACGAGCTGGTGCGACTGGACGCCCGGTCGGCCTGGAGGTGCTTTCAAGCCCTAATCGTGGAGGCGCAGCGGGAGGCGGGGATTTGGAGGTCCAATGGCCAGTAGCGAATCGATGGACTTGGCTCCTGCCTACGTTTGGCGGGGTCAGCTTGGACAAAGGCTCAAATTGGCGGCTGTTCCGACGCCTCGGGGCCAGGTGTAGGCGGACGAGGACGAGAATGCGAGAGCCTTCTTGGACTCGACCGGCTGCGCACGGCCGACCCCGAAGGGGTCAAGGCTCCGAAGGAGCCGAGGCGTCGGAATAGCCGCTCCGGACACACGGCAGCGTCCCCCATGGTCCGGCGAATGCGTTCATCAGTAGATGCCTGATGAGGGAGGCGGGGGAACGCCAGCGGAGTATGGCGCGAGCCTCCCGCAAGGCTGCCAGCGGATGCAGCCGAGGCGGGCCGCGAGGAGGCGGCCTCAGGGCGGGCGCCCGTAAGTGTCGCGCGGACGGCGCACACTGACGGGCGCGAGCAGCCCCGCCAGGGCCCGGAGGGCGCAGGAAAACGCATGTTTTGGGGTTGGGCGCACGCTGGCGCCTGCGCCCCGAGAAAGCTTCATCCCTTCTCAGCAAGGCGTCGACTTCGCTCGACGCCTCTATTCACGTGCGGTTGAAACGACCGTGCGCGACGGACACGCGCGAGCCCACGTGGGGGATTCTGCCTATTCATAGGCGTACCCCAGTGCTGGCTCAAAGCCTTTCCTGATCCTTCGAGATCAGGCGGCCTGTCCCGTCCAGACGAAGCTCCCTGCTTCGCCTTGGCACGTACCTTTCCGCCAGGGGGAAGACCTCTTCTCATCTTCCCCGACCGGGGAGGGGTCTGTATCACCGTGTTTCGGGGACGCGCGATCGCACTCGTGCGGGGTGCCGCGTGATAGAGGTAAAACCGCATGCTGCCGCCCCTCGGGGGGGGGCGCGACTTCCTACGGGCATCGCGTTCGCAAGACGGCAGGTACTTCGCTCAACTCCGATAGACTATGGCATTGCGCTCAAGACGACGGGTACCGTGGCCGGATGTTCACAAAGCCATGGATGTTTTCTGTCGTCACGCTTACGGGCTGGCTCCAGAGCCACCAGCAGGACGTGATCGAGTATCTCCGCGAGGAGAACCGGGTCCTTCGAGAGCAATTGGGCGGTCGTCCGCTCGCCTTCTCCGACGTCCAGCGCCGCCGGCTCGCCGATCGCGCCAAGGCCCTTGGTGCCAGCGCTCTCCGGATGGTCGCCTCACTCATCACACCTGAGACGCTCCTTCGGTGGTACCGGACGCTCATCGCCCGAAAATACGATGGCTCCAAGCACCGGGAACCAGGCCGCCCGTGCAAGCCTCCGGAGATCCGAGATCTGGTTCTCAGGATGGCCCGGGAAATCCTCGTTGGGGCTATACCCGGATCCAGGGAGCCCTCAGCAATCTCCGTCACGAGATCGGACGGAGCGACAACGGATCCAGTTTTGGGACACTTCGCGGTTACCCAACACCGACCCTTACCCTAGATCAAAAAACACCTCATAAATCAATTCAGATATCTTCTTTCTAATTACAGGATCAGAGCTATCTAATGAAGGGACAATGATGATAGCCCTGCCATATGCATCCCTGGTTACCTCACCGGGCAGTAGCGGTTTACTGCTAAGGACCCACCCTTCAAAGTTCTCCTTCCATCCAACAGATGATTTGACAAGAACTATCACACGCATATCTGGCGTGAGCACAACGTTTGCTTTACTATTCGAAGAGAAGTAAGACAATTTGCGAGGGAGGGTATAGCCTGGGTAACTGCCGATGACCTTAATATTGCGCTCGATTTCCTCGATTAGCTCCCGACGGTCATCTTCGCTCGGCATTCGTGGCTCTGAATAATAACGTTTGAGTAGAACCGCAAAACATATGGAGAGGATTACGCAGAAGGCAAATAGTATTGCGACCACAATGGAAGCCCGTTTAGCCCGGACGATTGTATTCATTCCAATTGATACTAACGTTGCCTACCGGTACTTCGTGATCCACACCACATGGCATTTGCAGTCCCAGACCGAGTGGCTTCCCTTCTTGTAATCTTTCACCCCATCATGGTACTTCCCGGTCGTCTGAAGGCGAGGGTTTTACGTATCCCCGAGGCGAGGACTCTAAAAGTTAGAAATTGCCAAGTGTTTGCCAATACATTGTGAACGGTGGCCCTGTATAGAAACCACAACCCGTGGCACAATTTGGTCTGTCGGGAGGAGGCGTCGGTACATTCGGCCAATTTTCATATCCAGCCTTTGCCCAATTAACAGATGCCGTATAGTTTGCCGCAGGAGGTTTTCCTGAGCGTGGTCCCTTATAGAGATTGATAAGAAGCTCCATTGCTGCTTCTGGTACCAAACAAAGGTTGTTAATTACCCCCCACATTAGATAGTTCACAGATCCCATATAATGGCACGTGTTGTTGACTTCAACCGTATCTTTGCAAGGCGCAGGCTGTTGGCAACCTACATTCCAGGGTGGATTGCGAAGCGGGGACGCAATGTTCCAGCTCGCTGCAAGATCTGTAATGTCCCAAGCATTCAACCATATTGGCATCCCACCCGGGCCCGGCGCTCTGCTCGTCAAAGCTAAGCATGCCTTGGCTTTCCCTATTAGGCTTAGCGAGGCGTATTTTGCTTTGATTGCCCTTTTGGCAACTATGAGATGTTTTGTCACATCTGGACCGCAATAACCCCAGCACCCTCCGCCTCCGCCTCCGCCTCCGCCTCCGCCTCCGCCTCCGCCTCCGCCAGGGGGATCCTGTAAGCTAAATGCCTGCTGGGTCGTGTCGAACATATTCGCCGGGTTGTACAGGCTACTCCACATGCCCGCACTGTTCATCCCGCCCCAGTTGGGCGAGCCCCCTCCGCCGCCGACTCCCGACACGACGTTCCCCATGGCATCAAGCGTGTTGCCACGGATGTCCTGCCAGGTTGCTCGTCCGTCCGGGTCAACGTTTAGGAGGGGATTGCCCATGACGTAGAGGTAGAGATGGCCTCTGCCCTCAGCGTTCCCCGTGGCCAGGGGGTCGATCTGAGCAAAGTTCCCTCGGAAGGGGAAATAGGTTCTGGCCGGGAAGTGGTACCTTCGGTTGACGCTGTTGAAAGCAATGAAGTCCGGATCGAGTTCTTTGCCGGTGTAGCGGTACTGCTGGGCGACGCCTTCGGTGACGACGAGGGGCTGTCCCCAGGCATCGTACTCATAGGTGTTCGGGACGATCTGGCTCCCGTCCGTCTGCCTCATCGTCGTCCCCACTTGGTTCTTGTGGGGGAAGAGCACGCTCGAGGCCAGGACATGCTGGAGAGCGATATACCCGACTCCCGGGACCGCGCTCGCTCCCTTCACCAGGCGCTGGAGCGTGGTGCCTGCCAGGTTCTTCTCCAAGATGGTGTCGTTCCCGTCCCAGGTGTACTTCTTCTGGACCGTCGAGTCGTCCTTCCGCACCCGCTCCATCATCGCGTTGTAGCTGAAGTAGTTGGTCGCGGTAGCCCCCGGGAAGTCGATCCGGGTCACGAGATTGCGGGGTTCGTAATCGTAGTACGTCCTCCCCGCCGAGGGGTCGGTGTCGTGCTCGACCGAGAGGTTCCCCGCGTTGTCGTAGGTGAAGTACACCGTGACCGCCGTGTCGTTCTTCTGACGCAGCGGCTGGTCGGCCGCGTCGTAGTCCCAGTAGGTGCTCGAAGGTGTCCCGAGCGTCTGGCGGCGCAGGGTGCGGTTCCAGGCCGTGTCGTAGCTGTACGTGAAGCCGTAAACGTCACTTCCCCCGGATGTCCGCCACGCTTCCTTGGTCACCCGGTTGGCCGGGTCGTAGTTCCAGTAGGTCGACATCGAGTCCGAGCCCCGCAGCTGCTGGACGACATTCCCGGCCTCGTCGCGGGTGTAGTCCCAGCGCTCGATGAGCGTGTTGTCGCTCTTCCGGTGCTGGATGAGCGTGAGCCGGCTGTCGGCGTCGTACCCGTGGTACGTGATAGTGGTATTCGCCCGGCGCTCGTAGACCATCTCGTTCGCCAGGTCGTACTGGTAGTAGGACGTGAAGCCCCCGTACGGACTCCGCCCATAGGGCTGGATCCCGTAGCCGAGGGACCCCGCCTCGGTCATCCGGCTCACCGCGTCGTAGCGCCAGTAGTTGACGAAGCCGTCGGGGTCCTTCAGACTGATGCGGTTGGAGGTCGCGTCGTATTCGTAGTAGAGGTTCTGGCTCGCAGGATTGGCCCGGGTCGTCATCCTGCTGAGATTGTCGTAGGCGAAGGTCGTCCGACCGGTGGGATCGGCCATGGCGGTCCGCTCGCGGTCGAGGTCGTATTCGTAGTAGTGCTTCGTCCCGTCCGGATAGTCGATTCGGTCATTCAGGTTGACCACGTCGTAGCTGTAGGACGTCCCTTGCGGTTTCGGATCCTTGTAGGTCGCGATATTCCCCACCGCGTCGTAGGTCCAGTACCACGCCCGAGCGAGCGGATCCTTCTGGCTCTGCTTGCGCTCGTCTTGGTCATATTCCCAATAGGTCCGGGCGAGCACAGGATTGGTCTGGACGAAGAGGTTGCTCGAGGGATCGTAGTCGAAGTACCAGACGCTCCCGATCTCATCCTTCTGGGAGCTCTTCCGGTTGAGCTCGTCGTACGTGAAGTACTGGATCCCGACTTCAGCCGGGCTCACTGTCGCCCGACGGGGATTCTTGATCGAGAGCTGGTTCCCCTCGGCGTCGTAGGTGAAGTAGGTCCTCCGCTGGAGGGCGTCTTCGCTCGCGGTCTGCCGGTTGAGCGTGTCGTAGTAGAAGTAATTGAAACGAGAAAGCGGATCCTTCGTGGCCGAGCGGTTCCCCACCTGGTCGTACTCGATGTAGCTGATGGCGGCGACCGCATTCAGCGTGGCGAAGTTCCGGTTGATCGCGTCGTAGTAGCTGTAGGTGACGTTCCCCCGCTCGTCCTTCAGGCTGTCCTGGTTGGAGGCACGGTCGAAGGTGAAATACTGGAAGCCGCCGACCGGGTTCTGCTGGCCGAACTTCCGGTGGGCGCAGTCGTAGTAGCTGTAGGTCACCCGGCCCACCGGATCCTTCACCGAGTTCTGGTTATTGACCGAGTCGAAGGTGAAGTAGGTCCTGGCCTTCTTGGCGTCCTCCTGACAGAAGGCGCGACTGAGCGTGTCGTAGTAGGTATAGGCGAGGTTGCCCCGGGCGTCCTTGACGGATGTCTGGTTGCTGTTCTTGTCGAAAGTGTAGTAGGTGAATTCGCTTAGCGGTGTCTGGGTGCTGGTCTTCCGGTTGTCCGCATCGTAGGCGTAGTAGGTCGTGAAGCCCCGGGGACTCTTCTTCAGGATCTGATTGCTGTTCCCGTCGTACTGCAGGTAGGTGAGATTGCTCCGGGCGTCGCGCGTCGAGGTCGTCCTCTGGAGACAGTCGTAGGAGGTGTAGGTGACGTTGCCCCGCGCGTCCTTCGAACTCGTCGTCAGGCTCCGCCCGTCGTAGGTGAGGTACGTCCGGTTCTTCTGCGCGTCTTCCGTGCAGAAGCTCCTGTTGCGGACGTCGAAATAGAAATAGGTCCGCCTCTGGAGGGCATCCTCGCTCGTCGTCTGGTTCCCCTCGGCGTCGTAGTAGAAGTAGTTCGGCTGGCTGAGCGCGTTCTGGGTGGCCTGGGTTCGATTGAGGGAGTCGTAGAAGGTCTGGCTGGCGTTGCTGCGGGGATCCGTGGTCTTCGTGAGGTTCCCGACGGCGTCGTACTGGTAGTAGGTGACGTTGCCGACGGCGTCCCTGCTGGATGTCTTCCGATAGTGGCAGTCGTAGGTGAAGTACTGGGTGCAGCCCTTGGCGTCTTGGCTGGACTGGATAAGGCCGGCGCCCGTATAGGTGTAGTAGGTCGGCTGGCTAAGGGGATCCTGGGCGATTTGGAGCTGCTTCTCCGTGGTGTAGCTGAAGATCCCCTTGTTTCCCAGGGGATCGACCTGGCTCGCGAACTGATTCGCCTGGTCCGGGTTGTAGTAGGTGATCTCTCCCAGCGGGCTCTTCATCAAGATGAGCCGGGAAAGCCCGTCGTACTGCCAGTAAGTCGCATTCCCTCTCGGGTCGATCTCGACGGTCCGATTGGATCGGTTGTCGTAGCCGGTCTGGGTGACCCCTCCCACCGCGTCCTTCGTCTTCGTCAAGCGGCAGCGGTTGTCGCGGTCGTAGTAGGTGACGCAGCCCGCTTCGTCGATCTGGACTTTCGTCGCGCCTGAGAAGTCGTAGTCGTAGTACCTCACCGACAGGTCGGCCCACTTGGTGGACGTGTGGTTCCCCCGGGTGTCATACGTGTAGTAAGTGACATTTCCCAGGCGGTCCTTCTTCGAGACCATCTGCCCGAAGGTGTCGCGCTCGAAGTACGTCACCTTCCCCAGCGCGTCGATCCAATTGGTCTGATAGCCCCGGCTGTTGTAGTTCCAGTAGGTGACGCGCCCCAGAGCGTCCTTCGAGCTCGTCGTCCTCCCCAAAGGGCCGTACGTGTAATACTCCGTGAAGCCCTCGCAGCCCTGGGCGCTTTGCACCTGGCCCGTCCCGTCCCAGATGTAATAGGTGAGCGTCGGGTTGGTCGCCTGCACGTAGGTCGGCTTCGCCTCGGCGTCGTAGAGGAAGTAGTTCTTCTGGCTCTCCCCCGCGTTCGTAAACTTGTGCGGCGTCCCCGTCCAGGGATAGTAGAAATACCGGATGGTGCCTCCCACCTGGGCGCGCTTCACCGTGGGATAGGTGCTCGCGTCGTAAGCGAAGTAGACTTCCGCCTTCTCCGGCAGGAGGGCGTTCTTCAGCTTCGGGATCGCCTCGGAGCCGTAGTTGAAATAGGTCGTGTAGTTGTCGCCGTTGGTCTCCTTGGACAGGTTGCTGTTCGCGTCGTAGTCGAAGTAGGTGACGCAGAGCGACGGGCCGACCAGCGCGTTCATCCGGCTTGAGGCGTCGTACTGGTAGTAGTAGTACCGGTTCTGGGCGGGATCCGTCGCTTCCAGGCTCATCTGGGTGACGCGGCCCGAGCCGTCGTAGCTGAAGTACGGCCGGTACCCCAGACCCGGACCCGTGATCCGGATCATCTGGTTGGAGCCGTTGTAGTTGTAATAGATGACGTTGCCGTCGGCCGACCGGTCCTTGATCTTCTGGAGTCGGCCGTTGGTATCGAAGTCGTAGTAGACCCCGGCCTTGGTGGTGCGGGTGTAGGCTCCGCCCTGCTTCGTGAGCGTGCCAAAACTTCCTCGGGCACTCTGGAACGTATTGCCGGCATCCGGAGTGGGCCAGGCCTCGACCCGGCGGTCTCCCCAGTAAATCGCGACGTTGCCGACGCTGTCCTGGACGAGCCGGACCTGCCAGCCGAATGTCCGGCGGAGCCCTGCCACGCGTTCGGCACTCGCCAGGCCGTCGGGAATGTTGGCGAAGTAGGCCCCAAAGTCGATCGTCTCTCCTCGGGTCATGAGCGTTCCGCAGCCGCTCCTCGCTTGTACCTTCCCGTCGAGCGTCGTCCCCAGCACGCTGGCCCGGGCGAACTCCGTCACGTTCCCCCACATCGGCTCCGGCTGTCGGATTCCCGCCCCGCCACCCCCTACTCCTCCGATCGAGAACGGCTTTGAATGACCGCAGCCGCCTTTGGCCTTCGTCGGTCCGCAGCCGCAGTCCCGCTGGGGCTGGCACTCCTGGTACGAGACGGGGCCCTCCTGGGGCTCCGCCGCGTTTCCCTCGTCCATGACGGAGACGCCCACGGGATAGGAGATGTCGGAGACGCCTCCCGGCTGGAACTGGTACTGGGGACGGGGGCCGGGATTGGAGACGCCCTCGGTGATCCCGCTCGCCAGATCCGTGCAGTTGATCTTGGGGATGCCCTCGACGACGTCGATCTCAATGGAGGCATTCGAGTACAGGTCGGGCGCCACGATGATCGTGATCTTGTCGACGCCGAATCCGGCGGTCCCGCTGTTGGATACGGAGGACGGCGTCGTATACACCGCCTGCGCCGTCCCGGTCGCAAACGTCGTGGGGGCTCCCCCGTTGATCGACGCCGTCCAGGTTCCCGCCGTGTCGCTCTCGAGCAAGAGCGGAAAGTCCACCCCTACCGGCACCCGCGTCCCCGCGGGATTCAGGATCGTCACCATCTCGGACTCCCTCTATTGGCTTTTGTCAGTCTTCTACACTTCGGCGCCGCTACTTCCGGCGTAGTCCCCTGTCTTCACCTGCCCCTCCGGAAGGAGGTTCTTGGCTTCTGTCGCGGCGACAACGTTTAGGGCCTCAGTGCCAAGATAAGGTAGACTTGGTTTCGACAGTAATCGTAGAGCCTTCCCGCATCTCGGTATCATCACTGCTCTGCTGACCCGATTTACGAATACTCATCGACCACAATGATCCCTCCGGCACCACCGCCCCCTGCATTCAAGACTCCGGTACCGCCTCCGGATCCACCACTCCCAAAGCCGACTCCGCTGTCGCCAGCCGAACTGGAAGCTTTCGTCGCTCCTCCTGCACCAAATGGACCGCTACCACCCATTCCAGAATAAGAAATAGTGCCGGCAATGCCACCACCTCCTGGCGCACCTCCGGTATTGACGTCTCCATTCGTCGAAATGGCAGGTGAGCTTCCGCCAAGCGCTATTCCAGGACTCGCAGGTCCCTTTGCGCCGCCTGGACCTCCATTTGCAGTGACCGTCGTACCGCCAACAGTGAAGGTGGTGTTTCCACCCGTCCCTCCCGCAGAAGTAGTGCTAACAGACCCGCCAGAGCCGATGGCGTACGTATACGCGGTGTTCGGGCTTACCGAGAACATTTTTTCCGCATATCCCCCAGCTGCCCCTCCCGCACCCGGCTTGCCTGCGCCGTTACATGCACCACCCCCTCCTCCACCAGCGCACATTCGAATTCTGATGGCATTCGTATTGGCACTTGTGGTAAACGAAGTACCGCTAGTAAGAACTGTAGTTCCAAGGAACCTCCCGCTTCCCCCAGTACCTGCGCTGGACCATTTCACCCCGGCTGTTTGGGTGCTGTCGGCTGTGAGCACCTGGCCATCCGTCCCGACCCCCACCCGCACCGGCGTCGACGCCCCGCTCGCGGCAATCAGGTCGCCCTTCGTCGTCACGATGCTCTTGTCGATCAGGTTCGTCTCGATCGAATTCCAGTTGTCCGTCACCGGCTGATACCAGTTCGTGTCCCCTGCCGCCGGCTTGTTCATCGTCGCCATATGAGCTTTCTCCTATCTGATCGATTGATAATAAGAAGGCTGAGCAGAACTGAGCATTAACGAAGGATCTTGGAGGATTGCGCCAGCAGGGTGAATTCGTCGGGCCATCACTCCTCTCCCTTTCCCTCGCGAGCCAATCAGGCGCAGAGAGACCCGACGGGTGAAGAGAGGTTGCCTTAAGTTACTGCGGAGGTGTCCGTGTGCACCCGGATCCTACCATGCCCAAAGGTGAGTGCAAGGGAAAAAGACCTATCCGAAATGGATATTGTCTCCTGACATTCCATGTTAGAACTCATTTCAACATCCCTCTTAGCCGATCCAGGCTGCGAGAGGACATCTGCCGATGCCAGAGCTTTTAGTAATAACCCTGCAGAGGCATTATCAGCTCAAAGCCTTCCCTGATCCTTCGAGATGGGGGGCTTGTCCCGTCCAAGCGAGGCTCCCTGCCTCGTCTCGGCACGACCCTTTTCCTCTGGGGAAAGACCTCTCCTCTCTTTCCCCGACCGGGGAGGAGGTCTCACTAAAGTAGTTCGGGGACCCGCGTTCTGCACCTGTGCGGGGTGCCGCGTGATAGATGTCAAAGCCGCATTCCGCCGCCCCTTCGGGGGGCGCGATTTCCTACGGGTGTCGCGTTCACGTGACGGCAGGTACTTCGCTCAACTCCGATCGATAGTGCCGCTCTTTCGACCCTCTCCGACAGACGGGCATCGCCAGACTCCGAACAGCCCTCGGAGCTTGTAAGCGGAGTGGACCAAGCCCTGATCGCGGCTCCGAAAGGCCGTCACCGAATTTATCGCCCACAACCAGAACGAGCGGTCTCATCAAGGTCTCACCAACGCCATCCCCTTCCCGCGACTGCAAGATTGCGTCGGATGCCGCAGCGGGCCAATCACCTGCTGTGAGCGGCTCATGGACTGTTGAAGTTCTTCCGCCGGAAAGCGGGATTAGCATTTAGGTAATCGATGATATGGGCGCCCGATTTGCGGGAGTTTTATAAGCTCCTCGCAGACATTGAGGAGGGCGCGAATCATG